>ERZ773027.372-NODE-372-length-28663-cov-4.678796_pt1 | contig 28663 bp, 29 predicted proteins | sample MGYA00511032_ERZ773027 | MGnify/ENA primary metagenome ERZ773027 (study PRJEB29015, sample SAMEA2738138) | human oral metagenome | biome: human oral; feature: human-associated habitat; material: saliva | place: China | collected 2190 ... | reverse complement strand
ACGAGCGTCCTAAACGATACATCCAAGCCTTATTCGACATCATCAACGGCAAATCAATACGCGCCATCGCTAAAGACATAGGCGAAAAAGAAAACGTGTTGCGCGAAGAAGTCTTAAACGCAGCATGGCATTTCTACCGTATCGCCGAATGTAACAACACAATCGAACCGGCAAACACAATTCCCGAACTTCGCCATGACGATTATAAGACGCTCGGCAGTTTCGACCGCCTATCAGATTTCGTGCGTGTTGCAATGGCAAATTTCCTGATTCCGTTCGAGGAAAATACAGGAATCAGCCTGATTAATTACAACCAATTCCGCAAGGATTTGATTCGGGCAGAAATCATATGAAAGACATAATAGCCGCAATTCTGATCGCAGCAGTCATCATCGCGGTGGAAGTATCAGGAATCCCGAAAGGGGCGGTACAAGCAAACGAATATCAGAAAAGGCAGATGAAATGAAAATACTTGACCCATGTTGCGGCAGCCGCATGATGTATTTTGACAAACAAGACCAACGAGTTTTGTTCGGAGACATTAGACAAGAAGAGCATTACCTTAAAGACCGTGAATCCATTCGATATTTAGAGGTAAAACCTGATGTCAAAATGGACTTTACAAACCTGCCTTTCGATGACGAGAGTTTTCGTCTTGTAGTTTTCGACCCGCCACATTTGATGCGTGCCGGGAAAAAATCATGGTTGGCCAAGAAGTACGGAAAGTTAGGTGATGACTGGAGGACTGATATTAAAAAAGGATTTTCCGAATGTTTCCGCGTATTGGAAGAGGGTGGAGTATTAATCTTCAAATGGAACGAAAATCAAATATTAGTCAAAGAAATACTATCCTTAACTGAAGAAAAGCCAATTTTTGGACATACAACTAGGAAGCACAAGGTAAATCAAACGGCGACACATTGGTTTACATTTATGAAAGGTATTTAAAAATGAACGAATGGAAGAAAGTATCTGAAGAGTTACCGCCGTTGGAAATGCCTGTTTGGGCTGGGTGGTTTTTTACAGACGGAAGATTTGCAAGTGGTTTATTCGCCTTTTGTGGTGATGGATGCGGAGATGCTTCATGGTGTCTTTGCGAAGATAGAATGTCAGATGATAATTTTATTGATTATCGTGGGGAGTTTATTAGTGAAGAGTACCCCGTTAGTCATTGGATGTATCTACCCGCGATACCCGAAAATCAGGAGTAATGCAATGGCAAAAATCATAATCGAAATCGAAGATTTACCTAACGGCGGAGTTAGATATGAGCCGCATGGAGACCTACTTATCTTAGATGGTGGTACACCTGCCCAATTAACTTGGGTAGCATTGCAAGATGTTATTTATATGCTTGAGAAAATTGGTGCTATGCAAGTTAAATGAATAAAGGACAAGCGAAATGACAATTTCAGACGACCTGAGACAGCTACAAGTTTGACGAAAACGGTAATCCGATTTTCAATGAGAATGGAAAAATCGTAAAATGCGAAAATTACTTTAAACCCGACCTTGCGAAGTTTGTACGGAGCGACAATGCGCCGTCGGCCGAATAATAAGGATAAAGATTATGTGCTATGAAAGCAAAAAACGGAAAGTTATTGATTTAAATTCAACACAATGGTCCCGCATTGAAAAAATCAAAGAATATCAAGATTTTCTTGATAAGAAAATAAAGGAGTCAAAGGAAAAAGGCAAGACGGAGGTTTTTATTAGTGAACAACCTTATTCATTATGGCTCAAGGATATGCCAATGGCGCAAGACTGGGCAGCAGTAGCAGTATTAAGAACATTGCATCAAAAAGGTTTCAAAACTGAGTATAGAAAAATTACCTCGGCTAAAAATATTACTATACTAGAACAGTTGAGAATATCTTGGGAAGATGATTACTAACGAACGAATAGAGATAAATTTCACAGACGGCATTCCAGCCGACCTAGAAAAATCAGAAAGGATAGAAAATGAATCTATCGGAATTAGGTCAACGAATTGACGGCAAGACGGCTTGCGAACTTGTAGCGTTTGCCAACTGTAAAAGCAAGCCGATATCGCGTATCACATTAATACGAATGGAAAAAGACGGGCGGTTCCCTAAACGCTTAAAAACGCCTTTGTCTTCACCAGTTTACGACACGCAAGAAGTTTTGAACGCGCTGGGACTAAAAAAAGAAACCGCCTGATATAGGCGGTTTTTTATTATCTATTGTATATGAGATTTAGAATATCATTTCCCCATCGTTCCAAAGCGGTTTTACGTTCTTCAAGCAATTCAGATCGGTTATAAGCCGTCTGGGTTTTCGTTCCAAGAGAGTGGGCAAGCAGCTTTTCAGCCACGTCGTTATCAACCCTCAACACTTCTCGAAGATATGTTCGAGCAAGGCTTCTCAATCCGTGCGCCGTAGTTATCAATCCCGCCCGCTGCATAGCTACACGCGGGCTTTCTTTGTTTATATGGCTTTGGAAATTGACACTTTCAAAAACATATCGACCGTTTATATTCAATTCTCGCACCTGTTCCAAAACCCAAAGCATAGCGGACGACAGCGGGACAACGTGCGGGCGCCGTTCTTTTTTTCGTTCAGACGGCACATTCCAAACACCCGCATCTAAATCAAGTTCCGACCATTCCATTAATGCCGCCTCTTGGACGCGCGTCATAGTAAGCAACAGCCAGTAAATGCAAAGCCGTGTTACAGGGTGGATTTTCAGACGACCTGAATATAGCGCAAACTCATTACGCTGTTCCAAAAAGTCAATCAGGCGAGGGAGGTCGGACGGTTGTAATGACGCCATGTTTTTTGTTTGCGCCCGTTCAAACACGCCGGTACCAATTTGGACGACTGGATTTATTTCAAGCACGCCCGATCCGACTGCGAACGCAAAAACCATATTAATGCTGTTCCGTGTTTTTCGTAGTGTGTCAGCAATGCCGCGCGCCTCCATCACACGGAGACAATCAACTATATCGGCGGTCTTGACTTGGCGAATATCCATACCGCCCAATTTCGGGAAAATCCAACGCTCAAAATTTCGCATGACCTGTTCGGCGTATTTATCCGACCGATTTTTAGACCAGCGGGCAAACCAATTACGCGCGACGGCCTCAAAAGAAAAATCCGCCCGCGCCTTCGGATTAACGACGTTCTCGCCGTGCGCCCGCTTTCGGCGTATCTCTTCACGCCATTCGCGCGCTTCGGCAAGTGAAAAGTCAGGATACCGCCCCAGAGAGATTGTCTGTTGCTTACCATCCTGCACGAATGACAGCTTCCAGCTGCGTCCGCCTGTTGGATAAACCCATAGGGCAAGACCGCCGCCATCTGACAACTTATACAGTTTGTCTTTTGGCTTGGCGTTCTTAACTTGATTTGCCGTAAGAGGCGTTATGATTTTCGCCATTATGGTAATTCCTCGCTATTCAAAAAATTACCATGCACATTACCATAAAAAATTTGAAACAAAAAGTTTATGATTGATTACATATGATACAGATTGATATAGTTTGATACTATAATACGATGATTCTTTTATGGTAATTGATGTGATTTGATACGAAATGATACGCGGCGTTATGCGGCGTTATATTTATTTGGCGGAAACGGTGTCAGTCATATAATATTTAATACTATGATTATACTTGGTAATATAGAAAAAAATATAAAATTACCATTATCAGAACCATGTAAGATACTTAGCGCATAAGTCTGCATATAATCTCCAATATACCCAATAAAATCCCATCATCCAAACGATGGGATTTTTTTATGATTGAAATCGTGCCGGTAAAAATATCCGAACATTTTGACGAAACGCGCAAGCTGTCGGCGTTGCATTGGCGCGAGACGGAATCGGAATTTTCTGACAGACCGCCCGAACTGGATATACAAACCTATCAAACACTGGAGGCGCAGAACCTGATTATAGCTTTTGCCGCCGTGTCAGATGGCGAGATTGTCGGATATGTTTCAGGCTTCCTATCTCGTCATCCGCATTACGACCAATTAATCGCGCAACATGACCTACTTTTCATTCATCCCACGCACCGAGCGGGGCGATCAGGTTTGAAACTGATGTGCAAATTTGAGCTGGCGGCAAAGGCAGCGGGTGCAAAAAAAGTCCTGTATCACGCGAAGCCGGACAGCAATTTCGCAAAATTGCTGGAACGACTCAAATTTCAACGAGAAGAAATCATATTTCAGAAAGGCTTGTAATATGCCAGCAGCTATACCAATCGCCACACTCATTGTCAGCGCAGCAGGCGTCGGCGCCTCGATTTATCAAGGCAACAAACAAGATGCGGCAAACCGCAATTCGGCAAATCAGGCAAAAGAAAATGCCAAAAAAGCTCAAGCGCAGGCTGATATTGACACCAACCGCGCCAATCAAAAACAAACTGACGCGAAATCTATTTTAAGTCAGCAGCAGCAAGACGCAGCAGGTTCAGGTTCAACCATGCTCACAGGCGTGGGAGGCATTGACCCAAATAGTCTGAAACTTGGTAAGCAAACATTACTGGGCGCTTAAAAATGGTAGACCAACGCAGAAATATTTACCGCCGATGGGACTCTTTAAAGACAGAGCGTTCGTCTTGGATGGACCATTGGCGGGAAATCTCGGAAAACATATTACCGAGAAATGGGCGATTCCTTGACGGCGATTCAAACAGCGGCGGAAAGAAACACAACAAGATTTACGACAACACACCAATCCGCGCATTGGATATTTTGTCGGCTGGACTGATGGGCGGCCTCACATCGCCGTCCCGTCCGTGGTTCAAACTAGCCATGCACGATGACGAGATGAATCAATATCACGAGGTCAAAGAGTGGCTGGCTAAGGTTGAAAACATGATGCTGTCTGTATTCCAGCGCAGCAATATATACGGTTCTCTTCACTCCATGTATCAGGAGTTGGCGGCATTTGGTACGGCAGCCTGCATCATCTTACCGGACTACCAAGACGTAATCAGATGCTACCCGCTGACAATCGGCGAATATGCGGTTGCAACAAACTGGCGCGGTGAAGTTGACACGATTTACCGAGAGTTTGAAAAAAGCGTTAGCGAAACGGTTGAAGAATTTGGCATTGAAAACGTCAGCGAATCAACCCGTAATATGTATGAAAACAAGAAGTACGACCAAAAAGTCAAAATCATTCATGCAATCGAACCGCGCCGAGAACGAGATCCGAATCGCAAAGACTCGAAAAATATGCCGTACAAGTCGGTATATCTTGAAGTTGGGGCAGAGGACGGAAAGGTTCTTCGTGAATCTGGTTTCCTGCAATTCCCCGCAGTCTGCCCAAGATGGGATATCAGTGACAACAACGTTTACGGCAACAGCCCGGCCATGACCGCATTAGGCGACGTCAAACAGTTGCAATTCAATCAACGTATGAAATTGCGCGGGATTGATTATGCCGTCAACCCGCCAATCATTGCGCCGACGAGCATGAAAGGGCAGTCGGCGGGCTTCTTGCCGGGCGGAATCCTGTACCACAACGGCGATGAACAAGGCGAGTCGGTACGGTCGGCGTTCAATGTCAATTTGGATTTAAACCCGCTGCTTGCCGATATCAACGACGTTCGGCAACGGATTCAATCCGCTTTTTATGCCGACCTGTTCTTAATGGTGTCTCAACAATCACAAAACATGACCGCCACTGAAGTCGCGGAGCGGCATGAAGAAAAGATGTTGATGTTAGGTCCTGTATTGGAACGCCTGCAAAACGAACTTATCGACCCACTTATTGAAATCACTTTTGACGCAATGGTTAATGCCGGCGTTTTACCGCCACCACCTGACGCCATTGCCGACCAAGATATCAATGTTGTTTTGGTTTCTATCTTGGCGCAGGCGCAGCGAGCCATAGGCGTGAACAGCATAGACCGCTTTGTCGGGGCGATCGCGTCAGTTGCTCAAATCAAACCTGAAGTTTTGGATAATCTGAATGGCGACAAGTGGGCGGAGATATACGCTGATTCATTGGGTATTGACCCGCGCATACTGACAAATCCAGATGACGTATCTGCAATGCGAGAGCAGCGCGCGCAACAGCAGGCGGCAGCAAGTCAGTTACAACAGGCAGAACAGGGCGCAAACATCGCGCAATCCTTAGCACGGGCGCAAGGGTTATCAGAATAAGCCCTGCATATAATCGGGAGCAGAATATATAAAATGAATCACGTTGATTTTGACGAACTGGAAGCCAAGAAAAAAAATGACGAGTTGCTACTCAGGCAACAAAGTGAAGATTTTGAATGGCTGATGTCAGAGAAGCGCGGGCGCCGCATTATCCGAAACCTACTTGAAGAAGCTGGCGTATGGCGTTCTACATTTAGCGAGACGCCGACCATAGCGGCATTTAAAGAGGGGCGGAGGAATATGGGGTTGAGACTACTCAATCTTATCGAGCACACACCGCATTTTCATTTAATTTTAAGCAAGGAAAGTGACAATGAGCGTTGAAGATAACCCAGGCGAAGTGAACGAAGTACCGGGCGCAGACAATGGCGCGGAGCCACAAAACCAGCCTGAAGAAACTTTACTGGGCGCCGCAGGCAATCAAGGCGACACCTCGCCGCCCGAAAACAACGAGGGCGATCAGGGTAAACAAGAATCAACCCCCGAATCTGAAGTTCCCGAAAAGTACGACTTCAAAGCCCCCGATGGTATGGAGTACGACCAAGAAACCATCGATATTTACGCCGAGGCCGCCAAAGAGGCGGGATTGTCTCAAGAAAAGGCTGACATCATCTTGGGCAAAATTGCCCCGCATCTGGCGCAACAACAAATCAAAGCCGTTGAAAAAGCAAGCGCAGAATGGGCGGCGGCTTCACGCGCAGACGCTGAATTTGGCGGCGACAAACTGAACGAAAACATGGCGGTTGCTGCAAAGGCAATGGAAAAGTTCGCCACACCTGAACTGAAAACATTGCTGAACGAAAGCCGACTAGGGAACAACCCCGAAGTTATCCGCCTGTTCTACCGTGTCGGCAAAGCCATCTCCGAAGATGGTTTCGTATCGGCAACAGGCGCGCCGCAAAACAGCGACGCCCGCGCACTTTTCCCAAACACCAAAAATCTTAATCCATAAGAAAGGAAGTTAAAACATGGCAACCTTGAACTCACGCCATCCTACACTCGCAGACGTTACCGCCCGCTTGGGTCAAGACGGCAAAATCATTCACAACATCGTCGAGATTCTCTCCGAGAAGCATGACGAACTGGAAGATATGGTCGTCGTAGAAGCCAACGGCGTTACCGAACATACTACTACCGTTCGCGGCGGCTTGCCCGATACCGCATGGCGTCGTCTGTATAAAGGTATCCCAAACAGCAAATCAACTGTCGTTTCTGTGAAAGATTCGATGGGCGAACTGGGCGCACGCGCTTTGGTTGATGAAAAATTGCTTACCCTGAATGGAAATTCAGCCCAATGGCTGATGTCAGAAGAAGCTCCGTTCATCGAATCAATGGGTCAGAAAATGGCTGATACATTGTGGTATGAAGACGGCAACATCAATCCTGAACGTTTCATGGGTTTCGCGCCGCGCTTCTCAAACAAGTCTGCCGAAAATGGCCGCAACATCATCGATGCCGGCGGCGAGGGCGCAGACAACGCCTCTATTTGGCTGGTTGTATGGGGTGTTGATACCGTCCATTGCATTTACCCGAAAGGCTCAAAAGCAGGCTTGCAAAAGAAAGATATGGGTATCGTTACCGTCAATGACGACGAAGGCAACCGCTACGAAGCCCACGAAAGCAAATACGTTTGGGAAAACGGCTTGTGCGTCCGCGACTGGCGTTATGTTGTCCGCATTGCGAACATCGACGTAAAAAAACTGGATAAGACGCTGAAAACCGGTCCTAACCTGCCTGAATTGATGGTTGATGCTTTGGAACTTGTTCCGAATCTGAAAGGTCGCCCTGCGTTCTACATGAACCGCACATTGCGTCGTATGTTGCGCGCTCAAATTGCAGCAAGCGCAAACCACACCATTACCCAGCGCGAAGTTGGCGGCAAGTTGGTAACTCACTTCGGCGACGGCGAGGGCGTACCGGTCCGCGTTACCGACTCCCTGTTGTCCACTGAAGCCCGCGTGAAATAAGGAGTGACAAATGATTATTGATTCTTTACTGGAACTGTCCATCAAACAAGCCGTAACCACGTCTGCCGCATCGACCAACGTTGTTGATTTTGGTTTGAAAAATCCGAATCTTGGCAATGGGCCATCTCCGTTGTACGCCGTATTTACTGTCCCCGAAGCATTTACAGGCGGCTCGCTTACTATCGCCCTGCAAGATTCCGAAAACAACACGAACTTCACGAACGTCATTACCGGCGTAACCATTGCGTCAGCCGACCTGAAAGCGGGCGCGCAATACGTCCTGCCTTTACCGGTAAAACACCGCCGATATATCCGCGCCTATTATGCCGTCACAGGTTCGATGACAGCAGGCAAAATCAACGCAGCAATCGTCAGCGGCTTGCAAAACAACGAGCCGATGCCTGAATCTCGTAAAGTATGGAGTGGCAAATAATGAAAGTAGTAGCTATCAAACGCGGCTTTTACGGTCAAATCCGCGAAGAGGGCGACATCTTCGAAGTGGAAGACGGTCTGACTGCATCATGGTTTGAACCTGTTGCCCAAGAAACACAGCAGGAACAGATTCAAGAGCCGACAGGCGGTAAATACGACAATCTGACAAAAGAGGAGCTTCAAGCACTCTTAGATGAACGTGGTATTGACTATCATGGCAACACAGGCGAAGCCGCCCTGAAAGCCTTGCTGGAATCCAGCGACGAAGCATAAAGAAACGGAACAAGGGCGGGGAACCGCCCTTTTTTTAATGGATGAAAAATGTCTTCAGTAATCGATATTTGCAATTTAGCGTTAAGCCATATCGGGCAAGCAGCAGACGTATCAAGCATAGACCCACCCGAAAATTCAATCGAGGCGGAGTATTGCGCCCGATTCTATCCGATAGCGCGCGACACATTGTTAGAGGCTCACGCATGGGATTTTGCATTGAGGCGCGAACCGCTCGCCACTTTGAAACATAATTCAAAGCAATGGCGGTTCTGCTACGCAGTCCCAACGGAATGCCTGCAAATCATAAGCATATTCCCCGAATCGGCAGCCAATGATATTGACTGTCTGTCTATCAATCACGCCCGTGAGACGACCGCAGACGGGCATAGAATTATTTGGACAAACACTGAAAATGCGATTATTCGCTACACGCAGCGCGTTCAAAATTCACATCTATTCACGCCTGTTTTCACTATTGCGCTGTCTTGGAAACTGGCAGCAATGCTGGCAGGCGCAATCATAAAGAGCGATACCGGCGCGCAGTACGCGGCAATGTGTGAATCACAAGTGCAAAGCCTGATTGCACAGGCGAAAAATAACGACGCGCGGCAATTCTCACAACAAATCCAATTTACACCGGCAGCAATATTAGCGAGGCAGTAATGGCAAACACACGTCTTCTACAACAGTCATTTATCGGCGGCGAAGTTTCGCCAAATATGTTTGGGCGTATCGAAGACCCGTATTATCGGAACGGGCTTTCCGAGTGTCGGAACTTTGTTATCCGCCCCGATGGTTCGGCTGAGAATCGGGCGGGATTTGAGTTTGTGAATGTTGCGCGTAACGATTATTCCAAAGCACGCCTGATTCCATTCCAGTTTTCAAACGACCAATCCTTTGCAATCGAAATGGGCGTGGGGTACTTCCGCTTTCACACCAACGGCGCGACGTTACTGAATGACGAGGAGCAGCCCTACGAAATTTCCAGTCCATACAATGAAAACGAGATTTTCGACGTGCATTACGTCCAGTCAGGCGACGTGATGACGCTTGTGCATCGTAACCATTATCCATGCGAACTGCGCCGCCTGTCTGCAAAGCAATGGGAATTTAAGCCCATCACTTTCGGCGCGGCAATCGGATCACCAAAGGGTGTAACAGGTACTGCACATAAAGGCGGTGACGCAGGCAATCCGAACAGGGTTTATTACAACACTCAATATTGCGTAACCGCAGTCAGCAATGATGGCTTAAATTCCGAATCTGAAACTTCGGAAATCGTCACGATAAACAACAACGTTTATGTCACAGGCAATCATAACCGCATCGAATGGCTACCAGTAGAGGGGGCTGGACGTTACAAAATCTACAAACGCACAAGCGGCATTTTTGGCTATATTGGTCAGACGAACGAGTTACATTTCATTGACGACAATATTGCCGCAGACACGTCTGTAACACCACCGATTTACGACAATATCTTTTTGCAGGGTGGGATAGATTCGTTTGTTGGCGTTAAACCTATCACAATCCCCAATTACGGAAAAATTGTTGCGCCGGTAATCGAGAGCGAGGGCAGTTATACAACCTTGTTTTCAAATGCCGGCGGCAAAGAAGTATTTACCGGAACACCGTTTAATACCTACATCGACAATGTAGCAGGAACCGTCACTTATAAAATCGAGCTTGAAGACAAGACAGGAAGCGGAGCCGTCTTGTCGTTGGCGTTTCTGGGCTATAAATTAAAGAGTGTGGAAGTTCTAAGCCCTGGTAGTGGATACACCAATCCTAGGCTAAAGGTTTACAAGAAAAAAGCAGGCACCGCTGACGAGTGGGAGGAGTACACAAGAACTATTACCCATGCTGCGATTAAATGGAATCTGTCTCAAAACTTCTCAATCCTGATCGGAGATGAGGAGGGGAGTGGAGCAGGCGCGGCAGCGAATCCGATTATTAAAGATGGGCAAATGGTGGACGTATTAATAACCTCTCGCGGTTATGGTTACAAAAAGCCAAGCATGATTCTGAAAGGCGAAAGCATCTCACAGAACATTGAATTTGAGCGAGCCGTTATAACCCAGTCTTCTTTCCCGTCTGCTGTTTCATACTTCCAGCAGCGGCGAGTATTTGCCGGCACCAGAGAAAAACCGCTGCAAGTATGGATGACGAAGACAGGGACAGAAAGCAACCTGAGCTACTCACTGCCGATTAAGGACGACGACCGAATCTCTTTCAAACTAGCTTCGCGCGAAGCAAGCATGATTCAGCATATTATCCCGCTGAATAAAATGATTCTGATGACGGGCAGCGCGGAATGGAACGTCAATACCTTGAACACTGACTACCTGACGCCATCGTCAATTTCAGTATCGCCCCAGTCCTACATCGGGTCGTCTATGGTTCAGCCGATAATCGCCAATAACTCGCTGATTTACGCGGCCGCACGCGGTGGACATGTTCGGGAACTTGCCTACAACTGGCAGGCGAACGGATACATCACGGGCGATATATCGATACGTTCAAGCCACCTGTTCGATAATAAAAAAATCCTCGATATGTGCCTGCAAAAATCGCCGTTCCCGGTCGTTTGGTGCGTATCGTCAGACGGGACGCTTTTGGGTCTGACATACCTGCCCGAACAAAGTATCGGAGCATGGCACAAGCACGACACAGACGGTCATTTTGAAAGTGTAACGTCAGTCACGGAAGGCGAAGATGATGTGCTTTATGCCATTGTCCGCCGCCATGTAAACGGCAGAGATTTACGATACGTTGAGCGCATGAAGCCGAGAAAATTCACTTCCCAGAAAGACTACTACTTCATGGACGGCGGTTTGACTTATCGCGGGAATCCCATAAGCACAGTAAGCAATCTTGGGCTTTTGGAGGGTAAGACGGTTTGTGTTTTAGCCGACGGAAACGTCATGCCGAAAACAGTCGTATCAAACGGCACGATTCACTTACCGGACGGAATCGAAGCGTCAGTTATCAGCGTCGGCTTACCGATAGAGGCGTCTATAACCACTCTTCCGCTTGCCTTTCAGGTTGATGCGGCAATGGGGCAGGGGCGCACAAAGAGTCTGAACAAGGTTTGGTTGCGGGTATATGAATCTGTCGCGGTTCTTGCGGGTATTTACGGCGGCAAGATGTATGAATACAAGCAACGAACGACAGAGGTATTCAGCCATCCGACCCGACCGAAGACCGGCATAATTGAAATCAACATTGGCGGGCAATGGGATGATGACGGATTGATGCAGGTCAAACAACATAACCCGCTACCGTTAACCGTTCTGTCGGTATCCGCCGAGTTTTCAGTCGGTTGAAGCCTGCATATAAAACAAAGAACTCATGGTTAAATTCCTAAATTCAGGAGGTTTAATCATGAGTTCTTCTTCTATTGATTGGAATAAATTTGGCGATTATGCCGGACTTGCCACGCAGGGAATCGGCGTAATCGGTCAAGTTGCGGGCGCGTTTTATTCCGCCCGTTCCATCCGCAGAAATGCGGAGCTTCAAGCGTTCATGGCGGAAATGAATGCCAAAAACAGCGAACGACAAGCGCAAAACGTTTTCTTGCAACGCGATAAACAGATAGCCGCACTTGGAATCAAATCAGGTCGTCTGAAAAGTTCCCAGCGTGTAGCACTGGCTGCGAACGGCGTGGACTTATCCAGCGAAAACGCCGTAGAACTTTTGGCAGATACTGAATTTATGAAAGAGGTCGATAAGGACCAAATCGAACAAAACGCAGTTGCCGAGGCGTGGGGATACCGTTTACAGGGCGTTCAGCACCAAAACCAAGCATTATTTGCACGGGCACAGAAAGCGGGAGTTTCGCCACTGCTTGCAACGCATAACACCATGCTCACGGGAGCCAGTCAGGTTGCGCAAAACTGGTACGCCCTGAAGAAACAGGGCGCGTTCCAAAGCAAGCAAAAAACAGACGACCCGATTTACGGGTTATACGCCATGAATAACGGGTGGAAATAATGAGAGTACCGACATCAAACGAATTTAGCGTCGGCGTAGCAAATGCGCCGTCAGCAAACTTTGCCGCGCCAAATCTTCCCGATGTTGGCATAGAGGTAACGCGCGCAGGCAATCAGGCATTTTCAGCAGGGCAAGAGGTTGTAAACGCGCAGATGAAAATGCTTGCGGAAATGAACGAGCTTGCGACCGATAACGCCTTGGCGCAAGTAAAGGCATTCGAGCAGGATTTGCGCGTCAATCCCAATAACGGCTACGAAAACTTGCGCGGCGAAAACGCGCTGAATCGCCCGAACGGTCAATCATTGGTCGATGAATACGACGGCTACCTGATGGAACACGCCAACGCGATTAAAGACACGCTGAAAAACGACGTGCAAAAAGCATTGTTTACCCAACGTCTTGACGGCATCCGCCAAACCCTGCGCAACAAAACCGGCGAGCATTTACTGACAGAGGGGAGGAAATGGAAAGACACCTCGCTCAACACGCAAATCGAATTGGCAGCCAATTCGTTTTCACTTTCCACGACGGACGAAGAACGGGACGCAGCCATCGACCGCGCCATCTCAGCGGCAAAAGGACTTCAAGACCTGTATGGCTGGGATAGCGAAACCATGCAGAAGAAAGTCATGGACGCTTCGGATAAGGCAATCAGCCAGGTAATCGACGACAAAATCGACAAGGGAGACTATGCCGAAGCCCGCCGCCTTGCCATCCAATATGGCGCATTTGCGCACGGCGAAACCGTTGTCAAAGCGCGCCAAAAAATCGAGCAGGCATATCAAGACCAAATCATCGAAGATGCGACCGCCAATTTCAAGCCAGGCGATGTGATTCAAATCCCTGTTAATACCGATTCATCGAAAGCAGAGACGGGCAACCCAGTACATGACACTGTGAACCGAATTATCGGCGCAGAATCAAGCGGCAACCCAAACGCAAAAAATACAAAAAGTTCTGCTGAAGGACTGGAGCAGTTCATTGATTCAACGTGGTTCTATATGGTGCGGAAATATCGACCAGACATAGCTAATGGCAAAACTAACGCGCAGCTTAAAGCACTGAAACGAGACCCTGCGATTGCTCGTGAGATGACAACCCGCTACGTTGAGGAAAACGCCGCCCTACTCAAAAAACACGGCTTCCCGGTCAATGTACGAAACCTGTACGTTATGCACTTTTTGGGCAGCGGCGAAGGACCGAAGCTGTTACGAGCCGACCCGAATCAACCTGTATCGTCTTTCATTTCGGCGCAATCCATCGCCGCAAACAAAACGGTTTTATCAGGCAAGACCGCGCAGCAGGTTTTGGACTGGGCGGCGCGCGCAATGAAAGTGGGTAAAGACATCGGCGGCGGCACAAGTTACGTCAGCATTCCCACTGGCGACCCCGTAGCGATGGAAAAGGCAATCCGCCAACTTCCGAAGAATCAGCAGGCGAGCGTCAGAGCGAATATCAACCGTCAAATATCGGCTTATAAAGAAGTCGAAGAGCAGCGGAAGAACCAACGCGACAACGCCATTGCGGGAATTATCGAAACCAACGGCGGGAATGTTCAGTCCGTTCCGCGCAGTGCGTGGGCAGCCCTTACCCCCGAAGAAAGACGGAAATTCACAGCATTTGGGCAATCCATCAAAACCAGCAATGAGAAAGAATTGCAGGACAGATACGTTGACGACTACCTGATAATGCAGAATCCAGACGTATTAAGCAAAATGAGCGAAGACAGCATTATCGCTTTACGCCCCAAATTGGGCAGGTCGTGGACAGAATCACTCTTAAGGAAGAAACAGAGTATCGAGAAGAAGGGCATTCAACACGCCAAATTATCAAACCTGCGATTCAATGAAACATTGCGCCAAGAGTTTGATATCGACCCCGATAAGACAGGCAAGTCAAATGAACAGAAACGACAAATTGCCATTATTCGATACAACAGCGACCGCGCTATTGAGGCGGAAGAAAAACGGATTGGCAGGGAAATGAGTGAGGATGAAAAAGTAGCGACCATTCGCAAACTTGCCGCCGCCACTGTCGTGACAGAGCGCGGGTGGTTTGGCGACACCAAGAAATCAATTTTGGAAATCTCCCCCGACGACAAAACAATTTCCGTGAGATATTAATTATGGCAGATACAAACGACATTCAAAAACGACGCGCCACACTACTCAATAGCTTGGGCGTGAATCCTGACGAAGTAGCCGAAATCAACCGCAAGGCGGCAAAACTGAATGTACCGGTCGGCGTGATAAAAGAAATGCCGCAGACGGCAAATACCCGCATGAAGCTGAACGAAATCGAAGCGCAAGTCGGCGGGCTTTCCATTCTTCCGCAACGTCTTTCGGATCAGAAATTTTCCGACCTATCGCACGACGACATCGGCGAACTTTCAGAAATCGAGCGCAAAGCAGGCGTATTACGCGCCGCGCCCGAAGATGGATTTTTCACAGACATAGGGAAATCCCTGAAGCGCGGCTGGCTGACCGCCGAAAAGAACTTCAACGGTATGTTCATGCGTTCGGACGTATTTGGACTTAACCGCCAACGCGAAGCAGCGGCAAAAGCAAATGGCGTGTATTACAACCGCGAATTGGATATCGCCCATTCCCAAGCGAAATTACAGCGAGATATCGACCGATACGCGCCTGACGCGACACTTCAGAACCAGCAACGTGGACTTGCCGAACAGAAAACGTTGGCAGGGGCTGCCGGTTATCTTGTCAAAAATCCAACCCTGTTACTCAACACGTCAGCTGAATCACTGGGGCAGAATGCTTTAGGTTTGGTGGCAGGTTTGTCAACGGGCGGAGTCGCTACCATCGGAACGGTCGGTGCATCGTCAGGCGCGCAGGAATACGCCGCGACGATGGAAGAAATGCTGAATGAACACGCGCACGAATTGGGCGGCATGACCGAAACGCAAAAATACGCATACGCCCTGACACGCCAAGACTGGATGGACGAAGCAAAGAAAAAGGCGTGGAAGCGCGGCATCGCTATCGGTCTGTTCGATGCGGCAACCGCTGGTGTAGCAGGTCGTCTGCTTGGAGGTGCAACAGGCAAACTAAGTGCGGCGGCGCGAACCGCAGGGGAGGCGGGCATTCAGGCAGGCGGCGGAGCGGCAGGCGAAGCAACAGCACAAGCACTGACTGGGGAATACAAGCCGGGCGATATCATCATGGAGGCGTTCGCGGAACTTCCGACAGGCGCATTTGAGGCGCGGAGTAATTACAAATCAGCACGCGCCAAAGTAGAGGAGCGAGCCGCCCAAGTTCAGGCGGCAGAGCAGGCACGCGCGCGCCTAAAAGAACAGGCGCAAGCTGTTACCAATTCCCGCCTGACAAAACGCGCCCCCGACGTTCAGGCTTCCTATGTGAATGATGTTTACGCCGACAATCAGAAAATATACTTCGACGGCGGCGCATTGATGCAGTCTGGACGCGCGGCCGCTGTTGCCCAAGCCATGCCCGATATGGCGGCAAAAATCCAAGAAGCGGCGGAAACGGGCGGCATGGTAGAAATGACGCGCGGAGATTTCCACGCCCGCTTGACACAGGAAGACCAAAACGCACTGGCTGAAATCGCAATGGAAACACCCGATTCCATGACCGCCGCCGAAGCCGAAGAAATCCGCAAATCAGGATTTGACGCCATGATGGATGAAGCCTATCAGGCTGATTTGACGCGCCATCAAGAAGAACAGGCGCAGGCGGAACAAGACCGGCGCGTAGCGGAATTTGAAGCGTTCAAAGAGGAGGTAAAGGAACAGCTCACCGCGACAGGAATCATGGACGGTGCGCAGGCTGAAGCCAATGCGACGCTGTACGCCCGCGCCGTTGAAGCCCTCGCAGGCCGTCTGAATATGGGAATCCGTGATTTTGACGCGGCATACGGCGGCTTGAACGTGGTCGGAGAAAGCCTGATTGACGACGGCGTATTGAATCAGGCGTTGGCAAGCAACCCGCCGCGCGGATGGGTGCATAGCGAAAACCCGCAGGATGCAATCAACATTTGGACAACAGACGGACGGGAAGCCGCGAAAAACGAAGCTGTATTTTGGACTTTGGATAACGCGGCAGACACCGGAATTGCCGATACACAGGGATATTCACATTCCATCAGCCGATTTGCAGCACACCACATCTACAAAGAACATGGCAACGCCAAAACGGAAGAAGAACGCGGACAGATTGCCGTAACAGCGGAGGATTTGACGCGGATTCCCGATATGGTTACATCGCCTGACAAAATCGTAACAGGTTTTCAATCAGAACAAGGGGCTGAACGGGTTGCGTATTTAAAGAGATTTGATGACGGGCTGATGGTTTATATAGCCGAAGCCAGCCGTAAAAAGAAAGATTTTCGAGCTATTTCCATGCGGAAGTATCCCCCAACGGCAATATCCGAAAATGTCATCAAAAACATTTCCAGCCAAAGCCTCAACGTCCGAAACGGGGAGGGGGCATATGACAATTCTACCCCCAACACAGACGCCAATCAAGACATACTGTTCCAATCCGCGACCGAAGAGCAACGCCAATTCGATGAAACCGCCATGCAATACGGCGGCGAGGAGGTATACAACAAAGCCAAGGCGAACGGCGAAACCGAACTGACCTACCGCCAATGGGTACAGGTTCGCACGCCCGCGTTCAAGGCATGGTTTGGCGATTGGGAAAACGACCCGAACAATGCTTCCAAAGTCGTGAATCCGGAAACGGGGGAGCCGTTGGTGGTGTATCACGGGACAGATGCAGAATTTAATGTATTTGACCGAAGTAAAGTTGGTTCAAATACGGATAACGGGATGCGCGGTAAAGGCTTTTATATGGCTACAGATAGGCGGACGGCAGAAGGATACGGAAACCGCCTGATAGAATCGTTTACAGACCTGAAAAACCCTTTCTATCCGTCTGATTTTGAATCCGCCGAAGCAATAGCGCAATACCTGACTGAGAAACTCGAAGCAAAAGGGTTTGATGAATATACCGTTGATGAGGCTATGTTCAAGATTCGGGACGGTAGATTCACGGTCGGACAATCATATTCCGGAACTTTTGCTGGCATACTGAAAGATGCGGGTTTTGACGGGGTTGTCTATCAAAAAGCGGAAGAGGTGATTGCCTTCCGTCCCAACCAAATCAAATCCGCCACCGACAATACCGGCGCATTCTCGCCCGAAAACGACAGCATACTGTATCAAGGCGGCGCAGACCGTGGAATGTTCAGCCGCGAACATAACCTGATTGCCCTATTGAAAAACGCCGACGCTTCTACATTCGTTCATGAACTTGGGCATTTCTTCCTTGAAACAAATACCCGCATCGCCCGCGACCTGACCGCCAAGCCTGCCGAAAACCTGACCGAACAGGAACGGCAATTCCTGTCCGACGTTCAGACGGCCTTAGATTGGTTCGGTGTGAAAGACCTTGCCGCATGGGACGCAATGAGCCTGAACGAGCAACGCGAGAATCACGAGAAATGGGCGCGCGGTTTTGAAGCCTACCTGTACGAAGGCAAAGCACCAAGCGAAGAATTGCGCGGGTTGTTCCGCCGTTTCCGTTCATGGTTGAAGCAGGTATATCAATCCCTGAAAAACCTGAACGTAGAATTGACCGATGAAGTCCGCAGCGTGTTTGACCGAATGTTTGCCAGCGACGAGCAGATTCAGCAAGCCCAATACATCAACGGCATGACCCCGATGTTTGAAGATGCGGCACAGGCGGGCATGGACGATGCGGATTATGCGCAATACCGGCACAACACCGAACGTGCGACAGCAGAAGCGCAAGACGACCTGACCGCCCGCGCATTACGCGACATGGCGTTTATCCGTAATCTTCGTGCGCGAAAAATCCGCGAGATGCGTAAGCAGTATAAAGCGGACTTCCAGCGCGCGGAAATGGCGGCGCGCGGCAGTATCATGAGCCAGCCTGTATATCGGGCATGGCAGCTTCTGACTGCCCGCATGACCGAAGAAAACCGCATCGGGGACGGCAAACCGAAATTCAACAAACAGGTTGACGCAGCGCATGACAGCCTGTTTGAAGCCATAGCCAAACTGGGCGGCGTGAATAAAGACGAAATGATTAGTCAATTCGGATTAGACCCGAAAGACAAAATCCCCGCCGTCCATATCGGATACCCCGTATTGAGAAAAACCAACGGGCGCAGCATCGACCGCATGATTGAAGCTTTGACCGAAGAGGGATACTTGCCCGTTGACGATACAGGCAAGGCAGACCCGCGCGATTTTGAAGAACGCTTCTTCGATGAAATGCGCGGTACCAAGCGTTACAGTTCCGCCTATGTTCCGCACGAGAAAAAGGCGGGCGACCATGTAGCCAACCCATACGCCCTGACCGCCGTCCGCTTCGACCATGACAGCCTTGTCGCAATGGGCGTGGACGGGCAGACGCTTGAACGCCTGATTGATTTTGACATGACGCGAAAAAACGGCGGAATGCACCCTGACCTTGTATCAGACCTGATTTTGAATGAGGACGGCGAGCCGGTATTCTCAGGCGGTGAAGATTTAATCCGCGCCCTGACCGAAGCCCAGCCGCCGCAGGAAGCAATCGAAGAAACCGCCTATCTGAACGTTCTCGCAGAAAAAGGCGAAGTGCCGACGCAGGCAGACTTTGAAGAAGCCGCCGACCTTGCCGCCCACAGCGAAATCCGTCAGCGCATCATCTCCGCCGAGTTTAAAGCACTATCCAAAGCAACAGGGGCGGCAAACCTGATCCGAAAAGCGGCATCCGTTTACGCACAAGAAAAAGTCGAGCAAATCAAAGTCCGAGATTTGCGCCCGTCGGTCTATACCCGCGCGGAAGCCAAAGCCGCCAAAGCAAGTATGGAAGCATTCCGTAAAGGCGATATTCCGACCGCCGCTACGCAAAAACGCAATCAACTGTTGCAAAACTCAATGGCGCGCGAAGTCTTAAAAGCCCGTGAAGAAATGGAAACGGCACGCAAATACTTGAGCAAATTTAACCGCGTCGTCAAATCCATTGATATTGAGTACCGAGAGCAAATCGAAGCGTTATTGGAATCGGTGGAATTGAGCAACGCACCAAGCCTGAAAGACTTGGATAGGCGCACATCATTGCTTGAGTTTGTCAAAAAGATGGAGGAGCAAGGCAGGGCGCACAACATCGACGCTGAATATATCGCGGAAATTCAAGCGAAACGGAACTACCGTGAGATGACCGTAGAAGAAATGCGCGTATTGGTTGATACCGTGAAAGGCATTGAACATCTAGGTCGTCTGAAAAACAAGATGCTGACCGCCCGCGACAAGCGCACCTATCAGGAAATCCGCGATAACATCGTTGAATCCATCAAAGAGAATGCGCGGACGCACGATAAGCGCACATCGACGGCAGCAAACAACATCGAACGTGTAGAAGACGGCTTCAGCGGGTTTATGTGGGGACATATCAAGATATCGTCTATCGCGCGCATACTGGACGGCGGCAAAGACGGCGGCGCGTTTTGGAACTACTTCATCCGCCCAATCAACGAGGCAGCCGACCGCGAGGCAACCATGACAGCGGAGGCGGCGGAAAAACTCGAAGAAATCTTGAAACCGCTGAATGACAAACTTGGCTTTAAAGAGTATTGGAGCAAAGGGAAAGAATACATCGGCTTAGGAAGATTGAACCGCCGCCAACTGTTCGCCATCGCCTTGAATATGGGTAATGACGGCAACATTCAACGCTTATTGAGCGGCGGACATGGCAATATGCGCGACTGGAAACTCGACCATGTATTAGGCGCACTGCAAGACCTGACGAAAGCGGAATGGGAAGCTGTTCAAAAAGTTTGGGATATGTTCGAGAGCTACCGCCCACAAATTGCTGAACTGGAAAGAAAGGTTGTAGGTACGGAGCCGCAATGGGTTGAACCTAAGCCGCTTACCATCCGTGCCTCAGACGGCGAGATGCTGACATTGCGCGGCGGGTATTACCCAGCCAAATATGATTCCACTAGCACACAGGCGGCGGAGAGCGGTAACGCCCTTGCTGACATCGAGGACATCAAGAGCGCGGCGAAGATGGCGGCAAACACGCGCCATAACTTCACGAAAGACCGAGCGGAAGCCGTGAAGAATCGCCCGTTGCTGTTGGATTTGTCCGTTACATACAACGGAATGAACGAAATCATCCACGACCTTACGCACCGCGAAGCCGTCATCGATGCGGCACGCCTGTTGAAATCAAGCAGCATTGACAAGGCGATACGCGAAACACTTGGCGCACAGGCGAAAAGGCAATTAAACAAAGCCCTTGAAGATATTGCCCGCGGCAACACCGCCCCCGTAGAAGGTTTAGATAAATACTCAGGATTGCTGCGCCAAAACGTCAGCATGACCGGGCTTGGTTTCAACGTCGTATCGGCAGCCGTCCAGCTTACAGGCTTCATTCCTGCCGTTACCCGTCTTGGTGGGAAATATGCGTGGGCAGGTTTGTCACAATACACCACCCACCCCATCAAGGCGACGCAATCGGCGATGGAGCAGTCGGAGTTTATGCGCAACCGTGGCAACACCCGATTGCGCGAAATCCGAGAAGTGGCGGCAACCATCAACGGTGCGGGCAAAATCCGTAAATTCCTGAATAAGTATTCATACTGGCTGATGATGAAAATGCAGCAGGTCGTCGATACCGCCATTTGGCATGGAGCGCTTGCAAAGGCTATGGATAGCGGCAAAGACCTGGACACCGCCATCAAACTTGCCGACCAAACCGTCCTAGACACACAGGGCGGCGGACAAATCAAAGACCTTTCGGCATTTGAGCGCGGGAGCAATACCAAAAAGCTGTTTACCGTGTTCTATGCCTACATGAATACCGCCCTAAATCAGGGGTTTGTCGAAGCCAAAACACAAAAAAGCAAAGCCAAATTGGCGGCGAATTTGATGATGATTTACGTCGTGCCGACCGCGCTTACCGCCCTGATGAAATCCGCACTGATACCGGGCGACGATGATGATGACTTGGCAAAGAAACTGGCGAAAGAGCAAATCAGCTTCTTACTCGGTTTATTTGTTTACGGGCGAGAACTGACCCAGCTTGCCAATATCGTAACCGGCGACAGGTTCTACGGCTACGCAGGCCCATCAGGTTTACGACCGATTGACGATGGATTCAAATTCGTACAACAGGCGGTACAGGGCGAATTTGACAGCGCGTTTGTCAGGGCGAGCGTCAATCTATTGGGCGACGCTTTCGGCTTGCCGTCCGCGCAAATCAACCGAACCATCAAAGGGGCAGAAGCATTACAAAATGACGAAACGGACAATCCTGCCGCGTTACTGTTCGGGTATCAAGGCAATTAATCAGTCCTGCATATAACAGCCTCTTTGAGAAATATCATTAGGTATTTCCAAAAGAGGCTTTTTTTATGGCAATCCATTCTCAAAGCGTCAAGACGGGCTTTTTCATCGGCAACGGTGGAGAGCGAACATACCCCTTTAGCTTCAAGATTTTCACCCCTGCCGACGTTGCCGTCTATACGTCAAACAAAGCAGGAACGGACGAGGTGAAGCTTGCATTTGGCGAAGAGTACACAGTGTCAAAAAACGCCAATCAAGACACCAATCCGGGCGGGTCTATCACGCTGGTAAACCCACTTCCCGAAGGACGAAGGATGATTATCGTAAGCGGGTGGAGTTATACGCAACCTACCACGTTTACAAATCAGGGCGGTTTTTATCCGCAGGTATTAAACGGCAGTCTTGACCGACAACTTATCTTGACATTGCAACTATTAGACCGATTGCGTCGAACATTGCACCAACCCATAACGTCCGACAAAGAACTCAACCTAGCCATCCCCAATCCCGAACCGAAATCAGGGCTTTCATGGAGTGCTGACGGCACGCGGATAGTCAACAACGACTACCCGCAGCAGGTGGAGCAATTCCAGCAAGACGTGCGCGGGTATGAGAAACAGGTCGGAACATTTAACGGCACGGTCGAGGAGTTCAACAAGACACTGGGCGAAAGCAAGAAAGAGTTTACAGACCAGTCCGACCGCTTCCGGTTATCCGTTGACAACCTGAATACCGCCTTTAGCGAACGGTCGGCGGAAGTGAAAGAAAAGGCGCGGCAGATTGAAGAATACGTTTTCAACGAATCGGGGCGGACAAGCCTGTCAATCGCCGACCTATATGCCCAGCTTGGCGCGATCACACAGGACGGCGGGTATTCAAACATCCCCGACGAAAGCGGTGTAAGTGAGCGTTTCTTGCGTGATATGCAGCTTTATTTTGGCTATTCCGCCTATTCAAAACTGCCCGACGAAAGCGGAGTCAGCGAGAACTTTTTGGCGCAGTTAAGCAATTACTTTGGCAAACCATACACCCACCAAGACAGCAAGCAAGACGGTGTCAGTGAGAATTTTTTAAACGAACTTAGAAAATATCTAGGAGTTAAACAACCATGAGCATAAATCTAGTCGGCAATACCAACTACGAAAAGGGCATGGCAATCATGTCCGAGCAAATCAAAGCCATCCAAGAAAAGCTGAAAATGACGGGCGGCAATTTAGATAACGCGACTATCGGCATGACGGGGAAATTCCGTAATACCGTCCAGCTTTTGATTAAGCTGGAAGAAGCCGAGAAAAACAGCGCAATGGTAGAACTGGAGGAAGGTATTTACGAACTGCCATTCCAAATCAAAATCACGAAACAAAACTTCCCGAACGTCAAAGGTATTAAAGGCGCAGGCCGTGATAAAACCGTCCTGAAATACGGCTGGGGGCAGGAAATCGATTGGGACCCTGATACCAATAAAACCGATGCCCGTTGGTTCGGCGGCATTTTGATTAACGGCGTGAAAGACAAGGTTTTGAAAGACTTCAAAATCGAATACACCGGCGAATTTTACCGCGAGGGCAATACCTATTTCGGCGCGATCAACAACATCCACATCAACAATTCAAGCGGCTGCCTTGTTGAGAACGTTGAATCAACAGGCGCAAACCGCATGGGCATTTACCTGACAAGTAACGAGGCGGCATTTACTGATAATGACAAGGTATTCCGTGGTGAATTGAGTGTTGACAACCTGACGCACCACTCAATGAACAACCGTGTCGTTAACTGTTACTGCCACCACAACCGCGTCGCCGGTATTTCCGCGGCGAATCAAATCAACTGCATAATCGAAAACAACGTATTAGAACGAAACGGACACGAGAAAGACGGCGGCACTGGCTACGGCTTCGCTTCGGGAGCAGGCTCAGTTAATGTGAATATGATTATTCGCAACAACCGCGCGATTTACAACTATCGCAAGGGTATCGACTCGCACGACGCCTACGACTTTATCGTCAAAGACAACCACATCGAGGGCAATCGCCTGTTCGGCATTGCGATTGAAAGCCGTGGTTATCCGCAGCGTAAGATTGAAATCGAGGGTAACAAAATCATCCAAGACCCGAAATTCCGCTTAGCCAAAGATGACGACTACCCTGAATATGAAAAAGACCGAAACCGTGACTACTATCGATACACATCAATCCGTATCGAAAACAAATCGCAGCCAAATCAGGCTTGGCGAAAACAACCGGCAAATGTGTCAATCAAAATCAAGAACAACGAAATTACCAGTATCGAATGGGATGGCCGCGGCGTTCACCGCGTGTTTGAAATCCGAAACAACGAGCAAGCAACGCACGTTCGATTGAGCACTGAAATCTCAGGCAACACCATCAACGGCAAGAATGTTCACAACATCTTCTTCGGTGCTGGACCGGGTCATAACGGATTGGGCGACTTTGTGTTTAAGAACAACAAAGTGACGCTTGAGCAGGTTGTTGAAACGCCGTTCTACATTCAAGAAACGAATCGAAGCGGTGAAATCGGCGGCGTGTTTGAAGTAAGCGGCAATACCCTAAACTTTGGCAAGACTGCCGACCAAGCAGACAACGACATCATGTTCTTCAAGACCGATGTTAGACCACTGATTAAATTCAACGGCAACACATTACAGTATGCCGGCGTCCGTCGTTATCAATTCGGCTTTGCTTCGCAATCTCAAAACAGTACGTCCAAGTTTGAAATCATGAATAACACTTGGACAGGCCCGACTAAAGACAGCTTTACAGGTAAGTTCATCAACCTGACAAACATCTCCGCCGCAAACGTGAACGTTTACAACAACAAAGCGGGAGAGGAAGTCATCACTTTTGAGGGCGCGACCACCAATGCCGAATCCGCCACACCGAAAGAGTTGCCAGCAGAATCAGCAACCCCGAAAACATGGGAAGAGACATACGCAGCCGCCAAACCGACCGCAACCGTAACCGCACCTGCTGCAACCTACACCCTCAACTGGGAGGGAGCGACGGCAGAAAGCGTAAGCAGTGCAGACGGTCAATTCACTATTACCAAAGCCGAAGGCGAGGAGGGGGCAACACCGAAAGATTATCCGGGCTTAATCGATAAAGAGGGTGGTGCTATTCGTGCACGCCTGAAGTTTGCAAAAGGTTCAGCAGGTGCTTACGGATTGGTAAGTATGCCATTGACGGAGCGAATCACAACAATACTTCTCCCAATCAAGGTCATCAACCTTGGGGGGCGTAGTAAAACCGGTGCGATTGTTGCGGGTGCATTTAAGTCAGCAACAAACACAGCAGTCGATGGGGCGATTGTCTTCGTCGAGGGCAGCACAGAGGACAAATTCCGCATTACCCGTCCTCTCGGCGTTACCGTTGACGGCAAGGTTTATAAAAACGAGGAACTGTCTTTCAACAAGACCTACGTTATCAGCATGAACGTCGGCGTCGGCGCAGACCGAATTACCATCGGTTCAGCGTACAACGGCAACGGCATGGCTTCCGTAGATATCGGCAAAGACTTGGCATTCTTCAATCGCAGCATGAGCGAAGCCGAGCTTCAAGCCGCCGCCCTTGAAATCGTCAAGAAAGTTAAACCTGAAGTATTGCAATAACCAAGACGCCGCCTGACTCAGTTGGGCGGCATTTACAGAAAGCACAAAAATGAACAAATTGGAAACGTCCGTACAAGCAGCCTCACAAGCATCAAACTACGCCAGTAACGCAACATACGGCGGCGCAAGTGTCGGAATTGCAGGAGTGTTTGGCGGCATTGATTGGATTGCCATTGCAGGCCTAGTCATCGCCGCAGGCGGTTTTATCGTCAATGTTTACTACCGCTACAAGGAAAACCGCCGCGCCGAAGAATTGCACGAAATGCGAAAAGAAAAAATTAAGAAAGGAAACTGTTATGAAGATTAATCACAAAGTCCCTATCGCCATCCTTAGCGCGTCTGTCATTGCCATTTTCGGTATCAAGGCAGAGGAGGGATACCGAGCCAAGCCATACCACGACATCGGCAAGGTTGCGACAGTAGGACATGGCAGCACCGTTTACGAGGACGGCAGCAAGGTCAAAATTACCGACCCGCCCGTCAGCCGTGAGCGAGCCGATAAAATGCTGCGCGCCCACGTCGGCAAGGACGAAGCAAAGATGAAAGCCATGTTACCGGGCGTTGAATTATCTCAAGGCGAATATGACGTTTATATCGACTTCTTTTACAACTTCGGAGCGCAAAAGTTTTACACGTCGTCCATGCGCCGCGAACTGCTTAAGGGAAACCATGTGGCCGCCTGCCGCGCCCTGTTGCGTTACCGGTTTGCCGCTGGGCGCGATTGTAGCCGCCCCAGCAACTGGGGTCCTCGTGGCTGCAAAGGTGTATGGACACGCACCGAAAAACGCTACAACAACTGCATGGCGGCGCAATGACACCTAAAGAGTTTTGTGAGCGCATGATTAAAGAGTGGCAAACCAAAAGCCGAGAAGCGAGCGAAAACGCAGACCTAGCGGCTTTTGAGTTAGCCGAACAAGAACTGTTCAACTATACGGAGATGTTAAAACGTTATGATACTGATATTACTTAAAAAATACTGGCGGTATATCGCCATCATCGCCGCCATCATCGGTCTTGTTTTTTGGTGGAATGGAAGCGTAAAGAAAGCCTACCAAAAAGGCCGCGATGATATGGCATTGGAAATATCAAACCGCCTGAAAGAAGAAGCAATTAAACAAGCAAAAGAGTTTCGCGCCTCGTCTGAAAAATACCAAACAGACAAAGCCGAACGTGAAGAAAAAGAAAGGATACAATATGTCGAAGTTAAAAAAATCGTTGAACGCCCTGTTTATCGCAACGTCTGCCTTGATTCTGACGGCGTGTCAGTCATCAACGCCGCCATCGCAGACAGCAATTAAGCCGCCCGCCGATTTGGTACAACCATGCCCCAAACTACCAAAACTGGTAGGCGATACCGGCGCGGACATCCTGCCATGGTCGTTACAGGTCGTCCATCTGTATAATGACTGCAAGGCACGGCACAAGGCATTGTCAGAGGCAGTAAGCAACTAAAAAGATTCCCGATGGTTGATACGTCGGGAATTTTCTTTGCCCCGCCTGATATAATCCATAATATATCAACTGGAGTATATGCAATGTTCAACTTTTTAAAAAAAAGAGAAGCTCGACTTGGCGAGGAACTGCAAAAACGCACGCAAAGAATAATTGACAATACAGTGGCACAAAAGGTTGACGAGCTGGTGGAAAAAGAAAGGATCCATATAAGATATAACGTAACTCGCGAATGTGCACAAATAATAGAAAATCAAGATAAATTAATTGCAGCCCTAAAGGCGCAGCTCGAAGAGAAAGAAAATATTATCAGAAAACAAGATGCGCTAATTGCAGCTTATCAAGCAACACATCAAAAATAAAACCATCCCGATGTTATTAATTGTTAACATCGGGATTTTCTTTTAAATTTAATTCTCAATAAAATCAATAACATACCAAATAATCAAAAAAACCTCTTGCATTACCGACAAAATGGCGGTAATATACACACATCGGCAGACAACACAGACCGCCGAAAATATGATTAACCACTGACCGCCATCGGGCGGATAGGAGCAAAAAATGAGCGATTACAAAAATATAGACATCACTGTTTTACAAGCAAAAATGGATAGAGAGGCTGCAATCGCACGCGAGTTGAACGATACCCCGATTACAGAGGGCAGCCAGAAACAGATTGATTGGGCTATGGATATTAGATGGCGCAAAGCAGACGCAGCCGCAAAAGTTATTCGCCAAATCGAGGACAATAAACTAGACGACCCCGAAATGACGGCAAAACAACAAAAAATCATTGATTTTTATAAACAAACATTTGCTAATAATTCTGCAAAGTTTTGGATCGAAAATGATTGCACATCTTTTGATGCATACTGGATCCAAAACCATCAAGCCGAAATTTTTAAATAATATTTAATTTGCCGCCTTCGGGCGGCGGAAAGGTAAAAAATGAAATACTCTAAAGCCAAATCAATCGCAAAGACTGGCCAGTACCACCTTACTTTTAAAACCCTATGGGGCAAATTACCAAAAGAATTAGTAGAAAAATCAACAGCTAAGAATCTCGCTATCATTATTGATTTGATGTATGCGCAAAAAGAATACGGCCATTCAGAGGCTTGGCGCGAATTATCATCATAAGTTGTTGACAGGGTGGGTTTAAAGGCTTAAGATTTGCCCTGTCTTATCCGGCTGTTCTCAGCCGCGAGTGTTGAAACCATAGAGCTATCTTAATGATAGCAAACCAAGCAAAAGCCGCCTGATTTACTCAAGCGGCTTTTGTTTTATCGGAGGCATTATGGCAAAAGGTAGGACAAGCATTACAGAGAGGCTTAAAAAGAGCCAAAAACGAGAGTCGCGCCGCAACATGGCGCACGAATGGGCAGATAAATGGGAGCAAGATTATTTAAGCCTACTCTCTCAAATTAAGCAGGCAATCAG
>ERZ773027.366-NODE-366-length-28816-cov-7.695317_pt1 | contig 28816 bp, 25 predicted proteins | sample MGYA00511032_ERZ773027 | MGnify/ENA primary metagenome ERZ773027 (study PRJEB29015, sample SAMEA2738138) | human oral metagenome | biome: human oral; feature: human-associated habitat; material: saliva | place: China | collected 2190 ... | reverse complement strand
ATCTATCCACTCGTAGCCTCCTTCTCTAAGCTCTTTTATAATATGATCCCTAATCTGTACAGTTGAGTTTCTGTTTATATCTTTACCATATTTTATCATATTATCAATATTTTCCTTCATTGTTCCTTCTAAAGGATAACCTTTATCGTTCATATATTTCATTACAGCATCTGTGTTTGGTCCAATACGTATAATACATTCGTCATTAACCTGTGTAATATATGAATCAGTTGATTTTGCCATTTCAAGTCTTGTTAAATTTGTTGCAAAAATTCTAGCTCTGTAATCATTATTCATATCCTCAGTAAAATCCATAACTGCAGATAGACCTGGTGTAGGAATAAAATCTTGAGCAACATCAATTCCTATCTTTGCCATTGATCGTTTTAATATAAAGTTGTTCTCATTTATATAATTTTTCAATACATTTGTATGATATTCTACTGCCCCATCAACACCTTTTCCAAAGGTATGCACCGTAATATCTTTTGTACAGCTTACTGCTCTAGTCGAACTATGAGCAACACCATTTTCATATTTCCAAGCTCCATATTCATATCGATAGGTATGAATCTTTATTGAATATCCATTATGGTATTTAACTTGTCCGACTTTGGTCACCTCTGTTTCTTTAAAAACGGTATTTACAAACTCGGTTATTTCGACCAATTTATTATTTGATTTACCGTTCTTAGTTAACTTAGTTAGGTTTTCATTTAAGTCTGAAACGAGGTTCGGTGCAGATTTTTTGAGCTGTCGAAGTGAAACTATACTATCACCCCTTTTTGTTCTAATTTCCTGTCCATAATATCCCTCAATAATATTATCCAAATCATGAGTCGTACATTTACTTGAGTGTATATGATTAATAATATAGTTATACATAGAAAGCTGGAGCGGAGACATATTTTTCTTCTCGGTATCTGCAAACAGCCCAATCGCTTCCACAGAGATTACTTTTTTGCCACTCGCATCCTTACAAAATAACAACTTATTCGGATCTATGTTATGGTCTCGAATTGCTGAATATATTGATAGTGCATTTGCAAGCTTCGTTTTAGGAAATTTGCCTTTAGCCCCGGCGATAGATAGGTCATATAGTAACATATTCTGTTTCTTGATCATCGTATTAACTGAGGAGTAATACGAACTGCTAGCTTTTTCCAAATTAATGAGGTTAATAAGCTTTTTTTCATAATCTTTCTTTAAAGAAAGAGCATTGTCTCGAGCAGCTTTATAATGATTTTTTAGCAAATCAAACACTGATGCACAGAATTCAAAATTCCGTTGTAGCATCCTTATATTATCTACTCTATTACCATAGAAGTTATAGTCTTCTTGCTTTTGATTAATTAATGCCCTTAACTCATCTTCATCAAGCTTTTCAGTGATTTCATTATTAGAAATCGCTGTTACAAGCTTCTGATATTGCGTAAGAATTTCTACCGAAATATATTCGAAATAATCGATTGCAACTATATGTGCATGAGCCTGATTTTTTGCAGCAGAAATAGCTAATCCTTCAGATGTACTATTTGTTAGAAGGAAATTCATTGAATCCCTTATTCCACTAACCATTGAATAGTATTTATTTGCATTGTCTGTTATGCTCTTGGCTTCTGCTTGAATTTGTTTGGGATCAACTTTAAGCCCCACTACTCACACCTTCTTTCCGTCGTTTGTATTCTACTTCTTCCTTCTCATTCAATAATTTCCTACGATAACCCAGTAATTCTTCAACCACATCATCCTGCTCTTGCCTTATGATTCTCTCCAAATTGTGTTGCTCATCAAGTTTCGCAGTTATCTTTTTATCTGAACTGAATCTATACGCTTCTTCATCAATCTGATTCAAGCGATAAAAGCTTTGCTCATACATATCAGCAAAGTCATTCTTACAGCTATTTATTAATATATCTAAATCTTCAATCTGTTGATTCAATTTATCCATACTATATAAACCTTCTTTTTAATACATATCGAATTTATTAATTTGAATTATTTAAATCTCTCGCAATTTCTTCATCCAGTTCTTTAAACTGTCTACCAAGTTTTGCAAAATTGCTTGCATCAACACGAGCGATGTCTTGATACTTGCAATAAATTTGACTTAACATGTTCTTTATATCATTCATGTTAGATTTCACAGACAAATGGGAATAATCGTCATTTTCAAAACTCAAGGAAACATTAAGACTAACACTGGAATTATTCTTTTTTAGAAATTTCTCATAACTATCATCTAGTTTTATATCCGTACTCACACTCTCTCCTTTATATATCGTGATTTTATCAAAACTCCACGAGTAGTATTTTCACATAAAATTGTTAAGTAATAATTATAATTTAAAATTTAAATATATATTATAAGTATTTTATCATAATATACAACTTAGTGGTATTGATTATATAAGCATAAAACTTATAATAATCAAATGATAATCCCTTTACATTTCGTAAGGTCCTACAAACACGACCTAAAATTTGTCCCTAAAAAATTATGATGACTGATACAAAAAACCTTGTAACTTCAATAGTTACAAGGTTTCTCTTTGTTTATATTGGTACCGCATCCGGGAATCGAACCCGAGATTCAGCCGTGAGAGGGCTGCGTCTTAACCTCTTGACCAATGCGGCATATATTCGTGTCACGAGTGCGACACGAATTAGTATACATAATATCTCAGAACTTGTCTAGTACTTTTTTCGTTTAACTAGGATTTTTTAGTTTCACTAGTTTCCAGACTTCACTAGCAAATCCTCGGCAGCAGCTCTCCGCTTGGAGGTGGCAGCAGCGTTTCAGTGCCTATTTCCGTGGTCATCACAACGTGACCAGGCATCTCACCAGTCACCTCGCCTATTACCACCGCACCCTCTGTATGCTCGGAGCTGTGCAGTGCCGCGAGTACAGCGTCAGCGGATTTTGCAGGGACGAACATCACAAGCCTACCCTCGCAAGCGAGATAAAGTGGCTCTAGCCCGAGCATGCCCGTGACACCAGCGACTTCAGGATTTACAGGAATTGACTCAGTATCGAGCTTGATTCCGATATCACTTTGGTCAGCAATCTCATAGAGCACAGTCCCAACTCCGCCGCGCGTCGCATCCCTTATAACGTGGATGTCTGGTGCGGCTTCAAGTGCAGCATTTACAGCATTCCAGAGTGGCGCACAATCACTCGTCACATTCGCCTCCATGCCGAATCTGTCCCTCTCGAGTAGAATCGTACAGCCATGACGGCCAACGTCTCCAGTCACGATGATCTTATCGCCAGGTTCAGCATTTGCACCAGCTGGATTAACGCCTTCCAGTATCTCGCCTACGCCAGTGGTCGTGATAAACACGCCATCCACCTGCCCTTTACCAGCAACCTTGGTATCACCAGATACGATCGAAACGCCTACCTCATGAGCTGTCTCAGCCATCGCCTTAGCGATGCGGTCCAGCTTCTCAACGGGAAATCCTTCCTCTATTACAAATGCGCAAGAGATATATAGTGGCTTTGCGCCCATGCACGCGAGGTCATTTACCGTACCGCATATCGAGAGCTTTCCGATGTTACCGCCAGGGAATTCTGCAGGGGATACGATAAATCCGTCCGTGGACATCGCCATCCTTCCAGTTGGAGGTGGCAGCACTGCCGCATCGTCCGCTGTTAGGTATTTGTTGTCGAAATATTTCTTGAAAATCCCACCAATCAGGTCATTCGTCTGCTTTCCGCCTGCACCGTGCGCGAGGGTTATTGTTTTTTCCATATGTCGCCTCCGTATTTATAAAACGCCGAACATGCGCCTTCGCTAGAAACCATACACGCTCCTATCGGATGTTCTGGCGTACACCCCTTACCGAATACCTTGCAGTCGTAAGGCTTGCATTTGCCGAGTAACACCTCTCCGCATCTACATGCTGGATTTGGCTTACCTTCTATTTCTGGAAGATTGAACTTGTATCTAGCATCGTAATCGCGATACTCTGGCCTAAGCTCAACACCTGATTTCTCTATAACGCCGAGTCCTCTCCACTCTGAATCGCAAGGCTCCATGACTGTCTCGACGAGCTTTCTAGCCGCAGGACTTCCCTCTTCAGTTACCACTGCTGGATAGCAATTTACTGCGAAAGGTTTGTTCTCTTCTATCTTCTTGATGATCACCGCAAGTGCCGTCAACACCTCGGATCCCGAGAAACCAGCGACCACTCCAGATATTCCGTGTTCATCACGGAGTTTATAGTATTCCTCCATGCCAGTCATCGTGCTCACATGACCTGGATACAGAAATGCATCAGCACTGCCCTTGAGCGCAAGATAAGCGTTATACATCGTCTTGTTGGCTGTCAGTATCGAGAAATTTTCGATGCCCTGTGCCTTCGCTTCACGAACCGCCATCACGCTCCCAGGCGTTGTCGTCTCAAATCCAACCGCAAGAAATACGACCTGCTCATCTGGATGCTCCTTGGCATACTCGAGCGAGTCGAGCGGTGAGTATACAACACTTACCTTCGCCCCCTTACTGCGAGCCCCTGCAAGGCTCATCTCTGTTCCGGGAACTCTAATCAGGTCTCCGAAAGTCGTTATTGTCGCTTTCTTATCCAGCGCCAGCATGACCGCCTCGTCGATATACGAAACTGGCGTAACACAGACTGGACATCCTGGTCCTGAAATCAGCTCGATATTATCCGGTAGAAGTCTCCTGATTCCAAGTCTAAAAATCTCATGCGTATGAGTTCCACAGACTTCCATGATTCTAAGCTTCGGGCCGTCGTAAGAGGTGACAATGTCGCGAGCTTTTTTTGCACTCTCGTTAATTGTCATTTAGCTCCTCCATGACCTTATCTGCCTCTGCCGCCTCATCTGCTGCAACTCTTGCAATGGCAAGACCTGCGTGCACCATCACATAATCTCCAGGGGCTAGGTCTGAAATCAGCTCCGCAGAAACCTTTCTCTTAACGCCACCAGCATCGATGACAGCCATATTATTCTCTATATTAGCAACCTTTGCTCTCAATCCCACGCACATATGTGCACCTCCGTCATTTTCTAATCTCTATATATTCTATACCCATGTTCAGTCATGTGACTGTACTATTTATTGTTCTTCTTATTGTTTTATTATTCTTCATTTTGTTCTTCATCCCGAAGCGCCGCTATTCCTGTAGCTGCCTGGCCGAGCGCTATGCCACCATCATTAGTCGGCACAACTCCGTGCTTCAGCACCTTAAAGCCTTCTCGTTCAAGCCCGTCATCCACTAGCCTTAGAAGTAGTAGGTTTTGAAACACTCCTCCCGATAGGGCAACAACGTTCACGTCGCATCTCGTACGCTGGTAGCAGCAAGCGATTACGATCATGTCTGCCAGCGCTTTATGAAAGAAGTATGCCAGCTGGTCAGTATCTTGATCTGCCAGACTCCTTGCAGCTAGTTCCATGAGCAAGGTGTCTGTGCTCAGTTCGAACTGCTCTTCGTCGATATTCATCAGCCTGCCCTCGTAAGGCGCTAGGCTTATTCCTTGTGCTTCGGCGCGTTCAGCTGCAAACTGGAGCGCCATCGAGGCCTCGCCTTCGAAGGTGCTGGCTGACTTTATTCCGAGCACTGCGCTTACTGCATCGAAGAGGCGGCCTGCGCTTGTCGACTTTACTGTATTTATATTATTTCCGAGCATGAAGTCGATGCTCTGCCTACCCTTCTCGTCTCCGAGTCCGAGTGTCTCTCCTATGCGGTTCGCCGCCTCGCTTCCGAGCGCTGTGCTAATCATGGAGTATGCGATTCGCCATCCCTCCCTAGAGGCGATATCTCCGCCAGCATGTATAAACGGTGCTATGCTGCCGACACGCTCGTAGCCTTTCTCATCGCCAAGTAGGAATTCGCCGCCCCAGATAGTTCCATCAGGTCCGTATCCAGTTCCGTCAAAGGTCACTCCCAGAGCTGTTCCCTCATATTCGTTCTCTGCCATGCACGATACCATGTGTGCATGATGATGCTGCACTTCCATAACTGGAACACCTTCTCTCTCTGCAATCACCCTAGCCATCTCACTCGTGTTATAGCCTGGGTGCATATCTCCCACTATTATATCTGGCTGAATCTCTAGTAGCCTTTCCATACGAGTTGCTGCCGCTTCAAGTGCCCTCACACTTCTCATATCCGCCATATCGCCTATGTATGGTGATGGATAAAAAAGCCCCTTATCTCCTAGGCAAAATGCATTCTTTAACTCTCCACCTATTCCGAGCACCGCATGGGAGCTTTCACTCTTCGCTACTATTGGAAGCGGAGAATATCCTCTCGACCTTCTGATCATATAAGGCTTGCTTCTGTAAAATGCCATCACCGTATCATCCGCTCTTATCCGTATGTCCCTAGAGTTGGAAAGTATGATATCGCACATCGGAGATAGATACTTAAGCGCTTCCTCATCGTTCATGCATATCGGAGCTCCAGATGGATTTCCGCTAGTCATCACCAGCACATCAGATATTGGCTCATCATCAGGATAATTGAAGAGAAGCATATGAACCGGTGTATATGGCAGCATCACGCCTAAATTAGGATTGTCAGGAGCTACGGATGATGCGATTCTGGAATTGTGCCCTATCTGGATGTTGTTCTTAAGTGCTACCTTTATATTAGAATCAGGCTCTGCCGACTCAGCTGAATCGTGACGTCTAGGAATCAGTATTATCGGCTTCTGCGGGCCGGTAAGCAGCGGCTCCATCTCTGGCTCCAGCCTGCATTCGCGCCCGACCACCTCGAGGTCCCGCATCATCACAGCAAACGGCTTCATCGGGCGCACCTTCAGCTGTCTGAGGCGCTGGACCGCTGCTTCATTCGCGGCGTCGCAGCAGAGGTGGAAACCGCCGATTCCCTTGATGGCGGCGATGCCGCCATTCCTGATTACAGCCCTGGTTTCTAGAAGCGCCGCCGCGCCATATGCACCCTCGGGGCGCCCAGTATCAGTAATCTCATCTGAGCTCGCCGTGCTATATCCAGAGCCACGGCGTCTCGGTCCAGCTCCAGCATCTTGCGTAGCAGAACCATCTGCCCTGCCCACGAGGGTGTAGAGCTCCGGCCCGCAGTCGTTACAGCATACAGGCTGAGCATGGTAGCGTCTCGAATCCATATCGGTATATTCATCACTGCAGGCCTCGCACATTGGAAAACCAGCCATGCTGGTTTTCACCCTATCGTAAGGCATCGAATCTAATATAGTTAAACGAGGACCACACTGAGTGCAGTTTATAAACGGATGGAGGTATCTCCTATCATTTTTATCAAATAGCTCTTTTGCACAGTCAGGGCAAGTTGCTATGTCAGGCGATACGAATATCTGCCCATCCTCATGCTTGCTATCTACAATCTCGAAGCCTGATGGAGCTTCTATATCCAGAGGATAATCCATAACCTTAACCTTGACGATTGCAGACCGCTCTGGCGCTTCTGCTTCTATGGCATGTACAAAATCGCCGATTTCGGACTCATCTGCTCTTGCGATTATCTCAACGTAAGAGCCCTTGTTACAGACACTTCCAGATATGCCATATCTATCCGCAAGTCTGCTGACAAAGGGTCTAAAGCCAACGCCCTGAACTATTCCATAAATCCTAATTAATCTACATACCAATTGCAATCACCAATATCTATCTATTTCACTACATCTCCAGCTTTCTGCCAGTATTCTTCATCTGAGCTCGATGAGTACAGAGAAGCCGAGATTGCGAAGTGAGGAAGGCTGAGGAAAGTACCCTTCCACCCTGGAAGCGCTCTCTTGATAAGAGGATCACCGATCACCATATCGTATCCTTCTGCATCTACGAGCTTCATGAGCTCATCCTCTTCATTTAACTTAGTATCATTTTCATGACGAACCTCTTTGCTCATCATGAACCAGCTCGCAACGTCTACGCGCTCTAGTGGCTTATCCTTGGAAGCTTCTAGAATCACGTCTCTAAGAGAATTTGCAAAAACCTGCTGATGCACTATCAGCACCTTCCGAGGCTCGTGCCCCATGACCTTGCGCGAGAACTCATCCGCACGGTCCTGCGGCAGTGGATAGCATATCTCATACTGTACGCCGTACTTATCTCTTAGCCATCTCGCAGGCTTTACACCGCCTGGAGATACGACGATATTTCTATCCACATGTGCAGCAGCAGCCACATCTTCTAGCGTATCATTCATGCCATAGATAACCGGGTTATCCACGCCCTGCTCGCGAAGTGCAGTCACCATATCTTCGTAGTCGCCGCTTCCAGGGGTGTCGAGCGGCGTAAATCCTATTAATCCAACTCTCTCGGAAGCATTACTCTTATCAATCTTACCTAACTTACCTAACTTGCCCAGTTTTTCTAGCTCTTCCAAGCTAATGGCTTTTTGCTCAAGACTGCCATTTGCGATAAATCTCGCTCCTGATCCACCTTCTTCATACAAGTAGTTCTTGAGTATCTGTAGAAACGCCCTGCTAACACCTTCGTCATACATGTCGATTCCATTAGTTTCAACAGGCACAACTGGCACCTCGTAGTCAGTCTCCATCAGGCGCTTTAGCGCTCTATAGTCAGTAGCTATAACGGCTGGTACAGGCGTCCCGATTAGACCGACGAATTTAGCGTCTATATCTCCGAGCGCTTCCTTAGTCTTCTGGATAAGAAGTTCGTCACGGCCGAGAATCGCATCTAGATCACGAAGAGCTGCGCTAAATATCGCGCTCTTTTTCTTATCCCAACGTGGCTCATCGTATCCGCAGATATTTCCAACGCAGCCACCAGCATCCATGATTATCAGCATACCGCCGTAGTGAAACAGCACAGAAACCGCTCCAGACTGGTCTGGCGTAAACGGCGATAGATACTTTCTAAGCCCTTTCATCGGCGAGCCTCCTCTCTACAGCCTCTACAAAGTGTACTAGTCCCTTGTATCCAAACGGCTGAATCTCGTTATTCCAGTGCACATTTATCGACTCTGGATAGTAGAACTGTGCATCTATACCGATTGAAATATCAACCTTTTCCGAACCATCATAGTTCATCATTGTCGGTGACATAGTCGAGTACACCTTGAGGTCTGGGTTGTAACTAGCGAGTTCTCTGATAAAAGGAAAGTCATCTTCGCTTATATTCGCAAACACCGACTTAACGCGTAATCCCAGTTTCTCGAGTGCTAGTGCCATCTCAATTGAGTTTCCATTTACAACCTGTCCTATTGCAAATGTCTTTCCTTCACACAGCTGCTGAAGTCTTAGGCACGCATCGCTAGCCTCACGGAAGTATTCCGAATCATCGATTTCTACTCCGAGCGCCGAAGCGAACAGTGCATATTGACGCTGGATTCTATCTATTTCATATACTCTAGTCAGCTCCACATAAGGGATTCCGAGCTTTGACTCAAGTGTGAATGCTGCCTTTCTAGCCTCTGGATGAAGTATGATATTGAAATCTGCTCCGCCCATATCCATGTATTCTTCGAGGGTTTCTTTTCTCCCTACCTCGTGTATGGTCTTGATTCCCATCTGACCGAGGATGTCATAAAGGTCTGAATCGTCCTCTAGATGTGTAAAATTACCGAGCAAATTAACTGTCCCACCTGTCGGCTTTCTCTTCTCAAGCAGCGAGTAAATCGCTTCTCTTACAGCTACCATCGGTGGGTTCTTGCCCTCGCGCATAAGCGCATACATATATGTAGGAACGACGTGAATTCCCGTGCGTTCCTCAGCCTTTCTACAGACACGTTCTAGGTCAGTTCCGAGAAGCGCATCGACGCATGTGATACAGATAACCACAACCTTAGGCTTCACTTCACAGACTTCATAGATCTCCTCGATAGCCTCTGGTATATCGGATAGATGTCTACCTGTGACGAGGTCATTTTCACTCATCTGAAGGAAAAACATCCTCTCACTATATCCGCCTTCGTCCGCCAAAATCGTGGTATTACGGCCACAGCAAGCTGGCGCAACCACGAGCATTACCGATTCTGGTATTACTACTCCTGCTCTCTTAACGCCAAATCCCTGCGCACCTGGTGAATTGTACATCAAGGTCGCCGGTGAGCTATACACGAGATGCTCGTTGCTCACTAGCTCGGTCGGAATACTGCCAGCCTCAGCGAGCGCCCCTATTGTCGTGAAATAAGTGTCTCTCGCCATTATGAATTCTCCTTAATCAGGTAGTCTGCGAGTGCAAAGAACCTCTTTGCGATATCCGAATCAGGATTACCCTCGATTACAGTCTTACCCTGATCCTCCCAGTCGATGATCTCCTGACTGCGAGGAATCTCTCCTACGATTGGTATCCCAGCCTCATCTGCAAATGCCTGCACCTTCTCCGTCTCATTCTCGACGTTACGGTGATTGAGCACCACGCCCTTCACCTTGGCATAGCCTCGGTCCGCAAAATTATCTACAGCCGTCTTAATATTATTTGCCGCATAGAGAGCCATCTTTTCACCCGAAGTTACGATGAGTATATCCTCTGCAAAGCCCTCTCTGATAGGCGCAGCAAATCCTCCACAGACTACGTCACCGAGCACGTCATATAGGACTACATCAGGATGAAATCTGCCAAAAACATCTAAATCATCTATGAGGTTGAAAGTCGAGATAATACCTCTACCCGCGCATCCGATGCCAGGTGTAGGCCCACCAGTCTCGATACATTCTACTCCTCCAAATCCAGTTTTAACCATCTCGTCAATCGTCGGTTCATCGTCGTTATCTCTCATGAAGTTCATAACCGGAATCAGAGGATTACCGCCGAGAAGGTTGATTGTCGAATCAGCCTTTGGATCACATCCAATCTGAACCACCTTATATCCCTTAACTGCAAAGGCTGCTGCGAGATTCGCAGTCACTGTCGACTTGCCGATACCACCTTTACCATATATTGCTACCTTAATCATTTATCCCCCTACACAAAAAGACTTCAAACCACACAGGTAGAAGTCTCCGAAAACAATTTCATACCACTCGGGACACCTTGTGGTTGGTCTTCATTTAATTAATTAAAATTATACTATCGCAACAGATTGTGCGCAATAAAAGGTATTTTAATCACAATCGTTTACATTTTTTTGAGTGACTGATAAAATATTTTAAATACATTTTATCTCTTTACACCTATTAAAAAGGTGTGAATTGATGAGGTGAAATTTATTTTTAGGAAGTATTTCTCAATGAAAAGAATTGCAATATACGGAAAAGGCGGGATTGGAAAATCCACTACCGTCTCTAATATGTCCGCGGCACTCGCCGGAAAAGGATATACGGTCATGCAGATTGGGTGCGATCCTAAAGCTGATTCCACGATTAGTCTTCGCCAAGGAAGGAATCTCACTCCAGTTCTCGATACTTACAGGGATAAGATCAAAGACATTCAGCTTGAAGACATGTATACCATCGGCTATAACGGTGTTATCTGCGTGGAAGCTGGTGGTCCAACTCCAGGCATTGGCTGCGCTGGACGAGGCGTTGCTAAAGCGCTAGATTTGCTCAAGCAAAAGAATTTCGAAGAAGTTCTCCATCCCGATGTCGTCTTCTACGATGTGCTCGGAGACGTAGTATGTGGCGGTTTCTCGATGCCGCTTCGCAAGAATTATGCGGACAACGTATATGTCATCTCTTCTGGGGAGCAGATGGCGATATATGCGGCGATGAACCTCGGTCTAGCGATGGAGAATTTTAAACGCCGAGGTCACAACGGGCTATCTGGAATAATTGCCAACAAGCGCAATGTCAATGGTGAAGACGAGAAGCTTCAAACCCTTAGCGAAGACCTCGAGTGCCCGATAGTCGGAACTATCGAGCACAGCATGGTGGTAAAAAGAGCGTCTGACGACGCTCTCACTGTAGCCGAGGCTTTTCCGGATGACCCGATGGTTGACGTATATACGAAGATAGCGATGGAGATTATAAACAGGGACTAATATGCTGATTGATTTACACAAACCCGATATTAATAAAGCGAAGGTGAAGCTTGGGGACCTCGATACCCTAGCTCCTTTTCCGCGCAAACTTGAATACTCATGTCCTTCGCGCGGTGGCTGGACTATCGCGCATACACCGATGATTATTCCTGGCTCGCACATGATATACATCGGAGCGTCAGCATGTCTACGTGGCGTAGTTCTCTCTGCTGCCGAGTATGAGGGACTTGATAGATTTTCGATGGTGCTCATTGAGGAAAAGGATATTCTTAGTGGCAACATGGAAGAGCTTTTTATCGAGGGCGTTACCGACATCCTGAATAAGCTTGACCACAAGCCTACGTGCGTGCTCCCTTTTACAGGCTGCATTCACTACTTCCTTGCCACGGATATCGAATATATATATGACGAGCTTTCGGCTCGCTTTCCAGACATCGACTTCATCTCTTCGCAGATGACGCCAACTATGAAGATAAACGACCACACACCTGAAGAGGACATGTGCCGCTCGATGTATCTGTGCATCGAGGAACAGCCTCTTAATGATAAGGTCGTTAATTTCATCGGCGATAGTTTTCCGATTGGCAGGTCTGGCGATCATATGAAGCTACTACATGATAACGGTTTCCGTACCCATGACCTAGCTTCAATCGATGATTACGATGAGTACAGGGCCATGGGAGAGAGTTTTCTCAATATCTACTCCCTTCCTATCGCAAAGTGGTCCACAGAGTGCCTCGAGGAGAGGCTCGGCCAAAAGAGCCTGTACATGCCGTACACTTACGACTACGACGAGATTGACCATGATATGAGTGTGCTTTCTCAGATTATCGGAGCTCCTACTCCTGATTTTGCATCGCTTCGGGCAGAAGCTGATGAAGCTCTAAGAGATGCACTTTCTGTTATCGGAGATGCACAGATTGCTATAGACTTCATGAGCACGCCGCGCTTTTTGAGCCTTGCAAAGCTCCTGCTCTCACGTGGCTTCAACGTAACTGAGATTTATGGAGATGCTCTAACGCCAGATAGCAAACCTGATCTCGAGTGGCTGCAGCAGAATTATCCAGACATTCCGCTGATTGCAACTCAGGATTTTCGTGCACGCTTCTATCCAAGAGACGAAGCTGAGGGTGGCAAGCTGCTTGCAATAGGTCAGAAAGCTGCGTATTTTACTGGCACTAACCACTTTGTAAATCTAATCGCCAACAACGGCTGGTATGGATATGACGCCATTAAAAAGCTCGCAGCAGAAATGATCGATGCGTTTAACAACGAAAAAGACACTAAGTCCATAATTCAGGTTAAAGCTTGGGGGTGCTCGGCATGAAACAAGTAGCAAGAGTTTTATCCACCTATTCAGCGGACCTATTCGGCATCTGCTCCGTCCTCTATGAGCTGGGCGGTCTCGTTGTAATGCACGATGCATCCGGCTGCAATTCAACATACAACACGCACGATGAGCCGCGTTGGTATGATATAGAGAGCATGATTTACATATCTGGGCTCATTGAAAATGACGTAATTCTCGGAAACGATGAGAAACTTATAAGCGATGTAATTGAGGCTGCACAGGAAACTAATCCAAAATTCATCGCTATCTCCGCTGCGCTGATTCCACTCTTTATGAGCACGGATATGAAGGGAATCGCCCGCATCATCGAGAAGCGCACGGGAATACCGACATTTGGATTTACGACTAATGCGATGGATACTTATGTACTCGGTGGCAACATGGTATACCGAGAATTCCTAGATAGATTCTGCCCTGCTCTTGATTGTAGCCAAGCTACATCTGATTCGCCTTCCATATCTGTAAATCTACTCGGCGTCACCCCGCTCGACTTCTCTGTGGTCGGGAATGTAGAGGCTCTAAAGGAGTATTTTAAAGAACGTGGCATCAGGGTTAATTGCTGCATGACGATGGGATGCACTCTTTCTGAAATGGCAGAGGCTTATAAAGCTGATGTCAATGTCGTCTGCTCATCTCTGGCACTTGACGGTGCGAGAATACTCAATGATAAGTACGGAACACCTGCAGTTCTGGGTTTACCTATGGGAAAGGCTGCTTGCTGTGAACTTGAAAAGCTTATAAGAGAGTCTGCATCTGACGGTAAATCACGTCTGCTCGGGTCAACCGATGAGATAACCGGTATCCCACCTATTGAACATCCGAAGTCGAGCTATACGCTTAGGGATAGAGCCAAGGGTGGCACCTGGATTATCGGTGAGGCGATCAATGCAGCAGGCATACGCTATGTGCTGGAGCACGACCTTGAACTTGCTGATGTTCACATACTATGCCCTACTCAGGTAGATGCTAATATGCTTAGAGAAGGCGATGTTATGGTGCGCGACGAAGCTTACATAGAGAAGGTGCTAAAGGATGCAAAATGCGTAATCGCAGATCCTATCTATAGACGAATTCTGACGAGAGATGAAAATGACAATTTGCCGCACTTCATAAATATTCCCCACGAAGCTTATTCGGGCAGGATGTACAGGAGTCATATCCCAACCTTCATCGGCGCAGGCTTCACGGATTGGCTGACTTCTAAGGTCAATGCTGATGAGGATTCCATCGGCATCAATGACATAATGCGGATTAATGAGCCATACAAAAAGGGATAAATATTTGGAGAAGCAAAGTGATATGAAAAAACGACTTTTGATTGCACTTGCTGTGGTATTTTCACTATCAATTGCTGGGTGCGGTAAGTCTGAGAAGAAACCGGCACTTACAAATAAAGATTTACTCGGCATATGGCAGTGCACTGCAGCACTTGAATCAATGGATTTATACTCAAAATTCTACGAAGAAGCTAAGGATATCTATGATGAAACTTATAGCTCCGTTCCAAATGTTCTTACGCTAGAGGAAAACGGAAAGGCATCATACTACGTACTCGACTATCAGTATTATGGAAAATGGAAGCTAAAAGGTAAAACAGTTACCTTTACCGTAGAGGATTCAAAATCTGTAGTTGAAGGTGCTAATGATTTGCTGCCATCTGGCTCTACAATTAAGTTCAAGATTGATAAGAAGAATATGCGTATCACCCGCGAATTTAAACCTAGAGGCGTGTTCGTGTATGAACGGAATCATTAGTTATATGTTAAAAAACGTAGCAATTGTAATTGAAGCACACCCCAAAAGTTAGCCACGAAACTACCTTTTTTAGTTGTAATTTTTATGAGTATATATTTGTATCAAGAAAGAATAGAAGCTATTTTAAGAGTTCTTAAAAAAAATGAATTAACTCTAGCCATTTATATGCTCATAGTGGCACAAGCACCAACCTAGCAACTTATTTCTGTCACAGCAAAATAAATACAAGCATTGTGACATAGATTTATTCCAGCTATGAATATTACTGAATACTATTTCTACACTGACGGTAATATCCACATATCCCAAAACTTAGATGTCTTTCTCATAAAAGGATAACCTCATCAGGCATGGATTTTGAATATCTTTGCAAAAAGTCACTTTATAAATATATCTAGTCACTTAATTGAATTATCTATTTGTGGTGAAAATATCATATTGCGGTTGCTACAAATCCATCTTTTAGTTACTGCATTCGTCTTGCTCATGTTTTAAACAATAATTTCCACAAGTATAAAAAATAACATCCTTTATTTTATGAGCCTCGTAGAACAGTATTTCTAAAAAAGATACATCCCAAACTCCATTAAATTTCGAAGATTTCATCAAATGATTTACCCACACTATACACTCTGTCAAAAAGATATTACAATGTAATCATTTAAACTTAATCAACTTCAGCAGTTTTTGTCAATATATTTTATCATACAATCGTAAAAGAAATAAGTGCAAGTTAAAAGAACTGAGTCCTTCACAACATATAATTCATTCCTCTATAAAAACTTAATTAAAATGTCCACATTGGAAGCATTCAGTTTAATATGCTAATTACTAAAGCATTATTTTATTTTTCACCTGTTCCTCCACGCCTTTCTAATGCTTTACTGACCGCAACAATGCAACGTCAGTCGCAAGATTTCTGAAACATTTAACTATTCCAAGTCATCATCACGTCATTTTTCTGATATAATACTTTGTATATTGCAAGGAAAAGAAATACGCCGTCATTAAGATAATAATTCCTATCAATATGGTATAAAATAGTGTGAGTATCGCCAAGTGAGATACTTTCATCAATCCGATTGCGAATCCCCCTCCAACAACGACTGCAATTACTGTAGGAATGACCGTCAGCAATTTTATCTCATCAGAGAGCGACAAACAAAGCTCATCTCGAGTATAACCAATTTTCTGCAAGCTTCTAAACCTGCGAATATCCGAACTAAAACCTACCATCATCCGAAAATGCAACATACTTAACATTAATGTAATCAGAAGAATATTCATCAAGGTTACAACAAAAATAAGAAAATACATGCCCGTTTTAATGTTTTTTGCATCTTCGGCCTGATTTGATATGAATCTAGCATCCTTGTCTAAACTCTCCAGTTTCATTAGTCCGTCCAATAGCGTTTGGGATTGATTCAAACTTTTACATGTAATCATACGAAAATTCACTTCGTCATACAACGCATTTCTTTTTAGTTTCTTATAGTCATCGTCATTTACTACGATACAATATCTTTCTATCAAATCACTATTAAGAAGAATGTCATAATATTTATGCACAGGTTTGCAGTATAAACTTTTATCAAAAGTTAATCCTTGAAAATTAATATTATCATGTGGATACCCATCATCTAGCCGATATTCTGAAAATACCAGGCACTCATTATTCTTGAGTTTATAATTTTTATTCGTAAATACAGACACGCTTTTTGAAGAAAAAACAATATCATTATGCTCTGTTACATAAGCATTTATATCATAATTTTTTTCTATTTGCACCTTATTGTCCCTTGCAATTTTATCAATCTGTGCATCGCTAACCGTTGAATCTTTATTTAATGAACATATAACGATTTGGAATGGGTAATTTTGTTCATTATTTCTCATACCTAATTTCATATTGGTAATAGAGAATACCTGTAAGAAAATAACAATCCCCATCAAACATATTATAAAAATGAATAGATTGATATTATCGGCAAATTTATAACGAATGTTGCTATAATATATCATTCTGGAGTAATACTTCTTGGCTTTTCGCCTCTTTAAATAATCTACTACGCCACCAGAATTCATCATTATTAAAATAGTGCCGACAACAAAAGCACCATAACATAATAAGAGATTATTTCGATTTGCCTGATTCAGGCACAACAAAGCATAAAAAAGCGATCCTACAACCACTGCAAAACCTATACAAGCAATTCCCATATGTGCTTGTATCCCTCTCCTCTGCTTACGATTTTCCATTAAAAGCTTCCGGATTGTCATTCTAGAGTAATAAATCACTAGTGCTATCACAGTCACTAGCATTACAATTGTAAAAATTATTGTTATATAAACATAACTTTTTAAACCCGCTGTGAACCTAAGATTTTCGCTTCCTATAATCATGCCTGCCGTTGAATAAAATAAAATAGATATTCCGCTTCCAGCCAATAGACCAATAATCAGAATACATGCCGAAAGTAAACAGTCTTCTTTTACAAGCATTTTTCTAGTTTCTTTTTTATCTATTCCGACAGCTTCCAGTATCCCGTATTCTTTTGCCTTCTGTCTGTGATAAGAAGAAAAAGAATACGGGAGAAAAAAACACATAAATGCCAATGTTGCAACAGTTGGTAATAAAACATTTGAAGATATAAATGGGTCTACAATTTCTTCATTCATAAAGGTACTGTTTAGTGCAAGGCTCGCAAAGAAAAAAACGACGGCTAGCAGAACGATATTACAGCCTATCAGCAGTATTGATTGTTTCCATTTCGCAGAGCGCATTTTTTTGTATAGGTCAGAATGTTTCATCATCTCACCGCCTCACGCTTACTGAGCTCCTGAAGAATCTCTTTATAGAAATCTTCCCGCGTACCTTTACGAGTGATTTCACATGTAATTGTTCCATCTTGAAAATATAAAATACGATCCCCATAACTGGCTGAAGCAGGATCGTGAGTGACCATCAGTATAGTAATTCCGCTCTTATTTAGTTTTTTAAAGCACTTCATAACACCGCTAGATGAACTGGAATCTAAATTGCCAGTAGGCTCATCGGCAAGTATAATCTGCGGATTATTAATCAGTGCACGACATATCGCCACACGCTGTTGTTCTCCTCCAGATAATTCATATATCCACTTATCTTTGAGTTCTAAGATGTCAAACTTTTCCATGATATCATTCGCTTTCGAAACTACTTCTCCTGGGGCCATTTTGTCTAAATGCATGGGAAGTATAATGTTTTCAGTTACATTCAAACTGTCGATAAGATTAAAATCCTGAAATACAATTCCAATATTATTACGTCTAAACAAAGCTAGCTCTTCCAAGCTTAAATTTGTAACAAGTTCGTCGTTAATGAAGATATCTCCAGAATCTGCTCGATCTACTCCTGAAATTAAATTGATCAGTGTGGTCTTCCCTCCACCAGAAGAACCCATAATCACACAAAATTCTCCTTGTGGTACACCAAAGCTCACATCTCTTGTCGCCTCAGTTATCACTCCCTTATGGTAATAGCTCTTCATTAAGTGGGAAACCTTCAATAGGGTTTTATTCATAGTTATCCCCCTTCTCCAAATAATTTACAATATAGTTAAAAGCCGCATATCGTGTAATGAAACTACATAATTTCTTTGATACTTGATTATAAACTTTGAATCGATTGTTGCTTTTAACAATGAGAAAATCCGCTTTATTTTCTTCGTAGTTTCGCGTTGCCAAACAAATTCTGATATCATAGCCATAACATTCTAGTATCTTGGTTCTTCCAATAGGCATACATCCCAACTTACCATCTAATTGGTAATATCCCACATTATAATTTTTGTTTTCAAAAAATCTTTCCATTTCATAAAGCGAGTGCTCATTGCATTTTCCAACAATCAAAATTTCGGGTATATCCTGATTGCTCATTTGTTTTCTAATATACGTTGGGGTGTTTTCTTTAATTTCATTAATTATTTCTTGGGTGGTTCTAAGACCTTTAGTTGCAAAAATCTCAGCAATTTTCGATGTCACTATCGCCGTTGCAAAACTACTGCTTGATGGAATTTCCCAAATTCCATCAAATACATTAATTCTGCATTTTGCATTTATAATAATATTGTTAGTGACGGTATCAATAAACATTTTATTTGGTAAAAGATCGTCATTCTGCTCAACTCCTATTACACCATCACTACATGCAGGAACAGTATAATTCCCATTGTTATCACAAGATGCAACTATTATAATTCCTCTAGTGATTAAATATTGGCACATTCTTTGAATATCATGAAAATCTTTTGGATGAATACTCCCTAAGCTCAGGTTCACAATATCAACACATAATTCATTGCACTTCATTAATGCACGCAAAAAAGATTCAATCCCTGCATTCAATTCACCTGGCTTGAAAACAAGTACGGGAATCATCTTTGCATTGGTAAGTTTATTTTCGATTATTGTTTTGCATATTAACCCATGTTTTTGCTCACAATATTCCCTTGTCAAATCGGCTTTCTTAATACTCATAAGATTACCAGCTCCATCCCAATTATCCACTACTGCAATTGTTGGGAATTTTTCATTCATGAGGATCTACCTTCAACACACATAATTAAATTAGCTATTTCTCGAATAGTCCTAAATCCATTTTGATTAATAAAGTTTTCATTTATAAAGATATTATTCTCCTGTTCAATCAATGAAAAGATAAGTAGTAAATCTCGAGCTCGTAATCCAATTTCTCTACTAAGGAGAGGAATATCAATATCTTCAAAGTTAATCTTTCTCTCTGGATTGCATTCTTCATTGATTAAATTAATCAAATAGGCGATGATCAATTTTTCTTCCATCTTACCTCCTAAAATACAATTTCTGGTTCATCAATACCTAAACTGTTAATAATATTATTTGCAAGTTGGTCAATATCATGTTTAGTATTAGTCCAAATTTTTGATAAAAAAAGATCTGTTATTTCCTGCGAATCAAATATACTATTAACAATCTCTTGCGACACAGTTGCAAAGGGTACTGTTTTAGGCTTAATCGAATATATTTTATCCCAGTCAATACGTTGGTTATTTACGCTAAACGCATTAATGTTACAAGAGAATCGATTTAACACGTATGTCTCCATTTCTTTAAAATAGTTGTCATTATAATTTGCATATGGCAAACATATCACGAAATAATCTGCTCTAATAGCCGTTAAAGTTTTATATGCTAATATGCCAAAATCACCATAAAGCTTTTTATTGCACCCTACCATTCCACCAGGGATACCAATTATCATGACGTCAGGTCTTCTTGCTTCCATCTTCTTAAGGTACCGATTCATCGCAAAGACTTGATCCACATCATTTAATTCAGATTGAAAAATGTGGATTGGGAAATTAACGTCCCCAAGGAACCTACTACATTGCTTACTGCCAACTAGTAGGACATTGTAACCTTTATCTTCTAAGCATTCCTTCAGCCCTAGTTGGACTGTATATTTTCCACAGTTTTCTAAAATTCCTCCAACAACAATCACCGGAACTTTAAAGTCTTTTAGTCCTCCCTCCTTCGCTTCTTCTGAGATACCTTTCGTTACTTCCTCATTAATTTCAGCGCCAAAGAAAACAATTTCACCACCTAATCGAATGACTTTTTCTTTTAACTTTTTTCTTCGAGAGGGTTCTGTTATCATATCAATGATTTTCTTCTTGTTTTTTGCAGCTAGTTCTACACGCGGATAAATCATATTAGTTTTATCTATCGAGTGATCACAATCGGCAAATATAACTACATCGCTTTTATCCATACATGCATCAAAATCATCGCTAATTACTAACTCTTTACTTTGTCCATTTAAATCTTTTAAAACAACATTATTTCCCGTATATCCCCAGCCATTAGGCGAACATAGATAAATATTTTTAAAAGCGCTAATAAACTTCTGATGGTGAATCATATCTTTGATTCCTGAATCATACGGATAAATTAATACATCATTCATAATAGTCTTCCTCATATTTATATCCACAACGATATAGCACGCTAAGATCCTTAAGCATCTCCAAAAAGGAGTAGCGAACATCTTCACAAATTTCCAGTTTCTTTTTTCTACTTAATATGCCATTATCATCAATAGTAGCTGCACATATGGTACAGTTTCTAATTGCAAAACAATTTTTACATTCTTCTTCTGTCAATCTTCCTATATTCAACAGGTTGTCAACTTTTTCTATGTCAAATCCTTCGCATAGACTTCCAATTTTCACAGCTTCTGTTGTTTCACTTACACGCTCACATGGAAAAAAATCTCCTTTGTAATCAACGAAAAGTCGGAGTTGTCCCGGTATACATGGTCCCCCATGATGAGTACACCGTTCTAACGGTGACACATTAAGTTTTGTTGATTCCGCATATTTAAGGATATCGGTAAATTGTCCTTTCCATAGTTGCAATTCTTTGTTATTTTTTGACATCCTTTTTAACATAAATAACATATATTTAAAAGAGCCATACTCTCTCTGCATTTGAAACGCTTCTGCTTCTATCATTGGTTCTTTTATTCCATCTGCTGCAATGGTTGTTGCAGATAAATTTATTTTTTTCATTAAAGGATCTCTTTTAATAAAATCTTCAACATCTTGATTATCACACCGTTGATCTAGCACCATATTTATGCTAACATGCTCAGTATATTCAGGATGTCTTAAAATTAGTCGAGTAAGATTATCATACACAGTTGAAAAGGTTCCTTCACCTGTAGCGAAACATCTACTACGATTCTGCACATTCTCTGGACCATCCAAGCTAACTAATAAATCTACGTTATATGCAGCAAGAAAATCTCCAATTTCATCATCAAGATAACTACCATTTGTCGTTATACTAAATGTAACTTTCTTGCCTTCAGTTTTATTAACAGCGTATTTAATACATTGTTTGATTAATTCAGTTTTTAGAAGTGGTTCTCCTCCGTAAAACCCAATATCAAGCTCATCTGAATCAGTCGAATGTCGTATCAAAAAATCTATCGATTTACAAGCGATTTCTAATGACATATCCTTTGACGCATGCATTCGATTATTGTATGTCCCTGAATATGCACAATATTTGCATCTGAAATTACATCTTTGCGTAATTTGAAGACATATTTTGTTAAGGTTATTATTTAAAATATCATTTAAATGAATCGTGCATGGATGAAGGATTATCTCTGGTCGATACGTTGATAAAAAACCTTTTTGAATTAGTTCTTTTATGCTATTAGACTCGTTCAATTCATTAATATTTTGATAACGCTCTATATTGTCATATTCCTCATCTGTAATGTTTACCATGATATTTTTATTAACATCGAAAAAATATTTTCTATGATTACATTCAAATGTTTGGATATTAGGTTTATAATCCATTTTTAATCTCCTGTACTCTTTTAATGATAGTTGCAGAAACATGAAGGCTCATTTATTAATATATTTAAAGGGTGATATTCCTTAAAATTAATCATTCATTATTTATTTTGTTCTTGCCTTTACACCTGCCCTAAGACCACTATTTGAATTCTTTCTTCGATTGCTGCCGACATGCAACACATCTGGACCAAAACAATTGCACCCACAAATACACTCGCACTTGCATCTCTTTGCAAATCCTTCGATTGTATATTCTGGGTTATAAGTTCTTTTTCTTAACTGTTTCATAACATTCCTCCTAACTAATTCATTTTGAAATATCACCCTTTAAAGTCTCCTTTTCTATTTGATAAATCGTCTTGTAGTAGGGACACTTTTTTAATATATCTTTATGAGTTCCAATAGCAAGAATACTTCCATTCTTAACAACAACTATCTTTTTTGCATTTTCAATTCCGATTAATCGATGATCAACTTCTATCACAATATGATCTTTTTTTAATGAATCAATTACTTTATAAATTTCCTCTTTCGTTATACCATCAACAGCGGATGTAGCCTCATCAAACACAATAATTGGACAATTTAATGCAATAGCTCTAGCTATGGCAATTCTCTGTTTTTGTCCAACTGAAATATTTTCTCCAAGCTTAGACAGTTTTGTCTTATACCCTTCTGGAAGTCCCTCAATAAATCCATCGAGACGCAAAGCCTTACAAATATTTTTAATAGAATCATCTGAAGCCTCATTATTCCATAATCTAATATTAGATAAAATATCATCATTAAAGAGCAGTGGATCTTGTGATACAATTGCAATCGTTTTCTTGAGACTTTCCCTACTAGCTTCATTTAACGAGACCTTACCAATACTAATACTTCCTGAAATTGGTTTATAAAGACCTAATAATAAATCGATTATTGTACTCTTGCCGCTGCCACTCTCGCCACAGATTATATATCTTCCAAAATCAGAAAATCGAAAGGATACATTTTTCAATCTGAATTCCCCCCCGTAAGAAAAATTCACATTATCAAAAATAATTCCTTCCCCAAGATTAGGTATTTCTTTTCTCTCTAAATAATTGTTTTCTGTTGATCCATATTTCCTTCGAAGCTCTTCCAACCTATCAAATGAGACAATTGCTTCCTGCAAATCGGGGTATAGTTGGGTGATTGAGAATAATGACTCAGTCATAATCCCTGTATATGAGACTGTAGCAAGGAAAAATTCGGCTTTTAGATTTCCTAGATAAACAAAATAGGCTCCAATTATAAAAATAAAAATCTGAGAAACAAAATTTAGCGTATCGATTATACCCGTCATAATCGCAGTAATTTTCCCTAATCCTACCTCTATATTCATTGTCTGCTTTATTAGTAATTCAAACGCATTCAAGGTCTTTTTTTCCATACCAAAAGATTTAATTTCTTTTATGCTACGCACGGAATCTTGTACAAATGAATAATAGTTATCCTTATTTCTTCTGAGCTTAATGTTTCGCTCTTCCATTTTATATCCTAATTTTTCCATAGTATAATATGTTATTGGGAAAAAGATAATTATAATAACAGCAAGGTATATATTAATTTTTGCAACTACAACACTAATGATAATAGCCTTAACAATATTTATTAACAAGTCCATAAATTGACTTGTAAAAACTGTGGAAACGGATGTAACATCCCCTTCCAAATGATCTAATAACACCCCATCTCCTATTTTATCAAAAGAAGTTAGTGGATAATATATCATTTCGCTATATGTCCCACTCCTAATATTTTTTTCAACACTAACATCTATGTTGGTTTTCAAATAATCCTTTGTAGCTGAAAAAAAATTTTGTGCTACAGAAACAAAGATTAAATAAATAAACTTATACCGTATATCAAAAAAAGACTGTGCACATATTCCTGCAATAATGAATCCCCATAACAATGGCTGGATGATGTTTAATATTATGCCCATTACATCTAAAAACAAAACTACAGATAATTTTATTCGATTCCCTGCAAGATATTTATTCAGTCCAAATAGAAGTTTTCTAATTCCTTTAATTAAACTCATTTTCTATTTCCCATTTTGCCTTAAATCACGTTCCAAGTCTAAAAGACTAAATCATTATATTCATAATGCACATCATATATATTTCTTTTTTCTTTTCACCCCAACTTTTTAAATATGTGCGTACTTTTGTTCAAAAAGCTTTACCCATCGGATATTAAATAAGTTTAGCAACATAACTTTGTACACTATCGTATCTTCATCCACACTTTCACTTATCAGTATTATAGTAGTTCGTAATTAATAAAACGGGATATACAATTATTATTTATCACTGAACATTTATAATGACTGTCTACTTGAGTTCTCATAGCTGTCTTCATTTTGTAACATTTTTCCACATGATTTATCTAAATCATGCTTTACACAATTTCGTTAATTCTAATAATTTATTTCAACACCTATCAGTCATATTCAAAGTCTTTAAGAGTTACATTATCATCTGACTTTAAAATATAAATTACCGATATTAGTGTACCATAAAAAAAACAAGCTTTGTATTTTTTTCGCAATTTTTGTGTAATTTTCTTAAATAAAAAGGAATTTTTCTGTCTTGCATTTGACACTTCACTTCTGATTTATAAATTAAACTTATTGAAATATCAACATTTACAGTACTTTTTAATTTTATGGCTATAGTGCTTGCTTTTACCTGTTGTAGTACGCTATAAAACAAAATGGTTTTATTACATAATTTAAAACTATCGGTATCGTTAGCGACAACGAAATATCAATCATGCCACAAGAAACAACGATAAGACTTTTTCCATCACCAACAGACCGCTCAGAAACTTATCGGACTCATCTTTTAGCTCGATGGAGACAAGGATACATGATAGAATGACAAGAGATGAGACCAAAAAGAAGGTTGCCTGCAATAAAGAAAAGGTTTCTGTTGAGATTTATCACTAGCAATCATCACCTATGGTTAGGAACACAACTTTAATACTGGATACTTGTCAGAAAGTATGTAGCAATCTGAGAACGTATATGCAGTAAATATACGGAGTTACTGCAAATTAAAATATGACTTATATGCCTCCTAAAGAATTTAATTACAGCCAGGCTCCTTTCACCTTCAAACAAAATTATCAAGCACCCATTCTGATATGCCCTAATGGAGTCATCAATTTTTTCACTCTAGAGCATATATTGTAATTATTTTCATAGCAAAGAAGAACTGTTACATGCAGGAGAAATATCACAATCGAATTTCATACAGAATAAGTTTTCAAAAGTCTATAATACTAATGTACAAATAGCAACTTTAAAATCGAACAAGAAGAATATGATAAGAAATAATGAAATAGAAAGGAATACAGGTCTGATACGATTGTAACTACTTTACTATTCATGTAAATGTGCAGAGTCCAGTTTGATTTTAAAATATATTCTAACAATCGGGATGTGCACACATACGTATCCTGACCCCTGAGTTATCACTGATTTCAGATGCATCAAATTCATATTGTGCTCCAACGATGAACTTGGTCCTGTACAATACTAGATTCATTTCTTTAGAACCATGTAATTTAATTGTCAATCTTTTGGGATTCAATTCAAAATTGCCTGCTACGTTTTTTCTTATAACCGAATAAATATTTCTTACCAGCACCTTTTTTGATTAAAATTCCTCATCCTCTGCCAGCGCAAGCACAGCATCAACAGCCCTATGCCACTTTGCCTTAGCCCGCTTTCTCTCTTCATCTTCAATCGATGGATAGAATTCCTTGTCAATATCTTTAATCTCTATGATATCCTCAATCGACTTGTAATACCCTGAAGCAAGCCCTGCCAGATATGAAGCTCCAAGTGAAGTCGACTCAATTGACTTATGACGAACTATATGGATATCCGAGATATCTGCCTGATTCTGCATCAAGAAGTTATTAAGTGAAGCTCCACCATCAACCTTGAGGTCGGTGATCTTTCTTCCGAGATCCTTTTCCATCGCCTTGATTAAATCATCACTCTGAAAAGCAATTGACTCAAGTGTCGCCCTCACCACATGTTCCTTCTTTGTAGACCTCTTTATACCGAGGATTGCCCCTCTAGCATCTGGCTCCCAGTAAGGTGCTCCAAGCCCTGTAAATGCAGGTACGACGACAACTCCATCACTATCTGGCACCTTGCCCGCGAAGTTTTCCGAGATACTCGATTTCTTAATCATCTGCAGGTTATCGCGCAGCCACTGAATAGCAGCACCACAAACGAACACGGAGCCTTCAAGCGCATACTTAACCTCACCATTTAGCCCCCAAGCGATAGTAGTGAGTAGACCGCTACTGCTGTACACAGGCTTGTTTCCTGTGTTGAGAAGCAAGAAGTTTCCAGTTCCATACGTGCTCTTAATCTCGCCTTCGTTAAAGCAAGCCTCACCAAAGAGTGCAGCCTGCTGATCTCCTGCAGCTCCAGTGATAGGTAGCTTGCCGCCAAATAATTCGAAAATAGTCTCACCAAAGTCACCCGCACATGGCACAGGCTTCGGAAGCATCGCGCGCGGTATATCTAGGATAGATAGAATCTCATCATCCCAGTCAAGCGTATTTATATTGAACATCATTGTTCTTGCTGCATTTGAATAGTCTGTGAGATGCTTAGCGCCACCAGTCATCTTCCAGATAAGCCAGGTTTCAACCGTTCCGAACAGCAGCTCGCCACGATCTGCCTTTTCCCTCGCCCCATCTACGTGGTCGAGAATCCACTTTAGCTTAGTAGCACTGAAATACGCATCTATGATAAGACCCGTCTTCTCCCTAATCATATCGGAATATCCCTGATCTCTAAGCCATTCAGCGGTGTCTGCAGTCCTTCTGCATTGCCACACAATCGCATTGTAAATCGGCCTTCCGGTCTCTTTGTCCCAGACAATAGTGGTCTCACGCTGATTGGTTATGCCGATAGAGTCGATATCCCTATAGGTAAGACTAGCCTTGAGCAGCGCCTCCTGAGCAACCGCCATCTGCGTGGAATATATCTCCATCGCATCATGCTCGACCCATCCATCATAAGGAAAAATCTGTTTAAACTCTCTCTGTCCAACGCTTACCGCATTTCCCACTCTATCGTAGATTATGCACCTCGCACTTGTCGTTCCTTCGTCCAGTGTCATGATGTATTCGCCCATCACAGCCTCCTATCTATGCTATACAAATAGCGCCATAATACTGTTGCTTATATCTATGCCTTCGTCTGTAAGCCTCATGCCCTCTTCACCAATTACGAGTTTTCCTTCTCTCTCATATTCGCGAGCTTCTTCAAAGACATCACTGTAATATTCCCAGAATTTCTCGTAACTACCGAGCACATCCTCGTATCTAATTCCTTCTACCTTCCTAAGCCCTGTAAAAACAGCCTCCGCCACGTTGTCATGCTCCGAGTTCTCGTGTACTTCAGCGGAAGGCGCAAGACCTTTACCAGTGAGGTTAAAATATTCATCGAGCGAGCAGACATTCATAACCCTATTGTTATCGATGAACGAAGATGCACCGAGACCAAGTCCCAGATAAGGAGCCATCTCCCAGTACTTGAGATTGTGCCTAGATTCGTAACCACGCTTAGCGAAGTTAGAAATCTCATAGTGTTCATATCCCTTATCTTTGAGGAGCTTAGTTCCAGCGTGATACATAGCTCTATCGATTTCATCGGTAACTTCAGTAAGCTTTCCCATTTCAAACTCCTTGAAGAAGGCTGTACCTTCTTCAAGCTGCAAACTATAGAAGGATATGTGTTCAGGCTCTAGGCTCGAAACAGCTTCTATATCTATAAGCGTAGTCTCCCAGCTGCTACCTGGCACTGCAAACATGAGATCGAGATTGATATTATCAAATCCTGCTTCTCTAGCATTCTGCACATCTCTTATCACATCACGAGCTGTATGAATCCTTCCAAGCCGCCTTAGTATATCGTCATCCATACTCTGAACGCCCATAGATAAGCGGTTAACACCAGACTGCCTGTAACCTCTCAGGTTTTCCATGGACAGTGTAGCAGGATTAGATTCAATGGTGATCTCCGCTTCATCATCTATGTTGAAATTCGCCTCTAGCTCACTAATTATCCTTGCAACCTGGTCGCTACTTAGTAGCGATGGAGTTCCACCGCCAAAGAAGATGGTATCGAAGACTCCATGTGCATGGTCACTCATAAGCCTTGCTCTGATGCGAATCTCTTCACACAGTGCCTTCACGTAGCGTTCTCTCAGGGCTTCATCCGAAGCTCCAGATAGAAACGCACAGTAGTTGCATTTCCTTACGCAGAACGGAATATGAACGTATATACCAGGGTTCTTATTTGTCGTCATCGAACTTCAGAACCTCTGTGAATGCCTCCTGAGGCACC
>ERZ773027.365-NODE-365-length-28856-cov-4.888025_pt1 | contig 28856 bp, 37 predicted proteins | sample MGYA00511032_ERZ773027 | MGnify/ENA primary metagenome ERZ773027 (study PRJEB29015, sample SAMEA2738138) | human oral metagenome | biome: human oral; feature: human-associated habitat; material: saliva | place: China | collected 2190 ... | reverse complement strand
AGATTTCAAGAATTGTGTTTACTATTTCTAAGATAGCTAACACAGTTGCTAACCCAAGCATCTTGTCTTTGTGAGAGTCTGTTTTTTTATTTCTTCTGTTACTCACTACCCCACCTCCTTTACATTATTAATTATACCTTATATAAGGTATAAAGTCAATAGATATTTTAAAACTTTTTAAAAAAATTGCATAAAAAAATAGCCCCCCACAAAAAGTGAGGGCTTGTAAGTGTTTTTATCCTTTGCATTTGTAGGTTGAAAGGACATTTACATTTTAACACAAATATATTTTAAAATCAATTATTTTTCTTTCCACGTTCCATGAGTATCACCAGTTTCTAGGTTCATAGAAGCCACATAACGTCTTTCTCCGATATTAGAGGTGTAAGACAACCATTCATAGCCTTCTGCATAGCAAAACTCCATATAGTTAAATTCTTCTCCGTTTTCGTATACTCCTACTACTTCTGAATTTAAAGATGGTGCATTTCTGATATTAAGTTTATCTACACCAACAGTATATACTCGTACTGTTGGTAAAGACTGTAAGTCAGTATTTAATTTAACTCCTCCTATCGTTGAATCATCTGTCGGGAAGTAAAACCAACCAACAATTCCATTAAAATCACGTTCCATATAACGCGCTGGACCACCTACGTATAAGCTATCTGCATTTCCATCTACGTTCTGTTCAATGGTTTTCATCATGTATCCGTCACTATCCTCAATTACTGTTCCAGTATGTCCAAAAGGATGACCATAGATGTAAGTTGTGTCCATAACAAATACAGCTCCAGCTCTAGGTTTACTGTCAAGATTTCCAGCTTCGTTATACTCCACTTTATATCCTAATGCTGCAGCACTATTTAATAAGTCAATAGCATTTCCCCACAAAGCTTTACCAAAAAATAGCACAGACAGATAATTTGGTAAATCAACACATTGAGTTCCATATGCTCCATCTTGGTCCACTCCAATTCCTAGATTTGCTATTCTTTTTGCCTCGTTTATAATTTCAATTGTTCTAACCATTTATTTTATCCTCCGTTTTGTTTGTTGTATCTTCATTTTTTGATTGTTTATAGACTTGGTGTACACCAACTGCTCCCAGTCCTAATAAAACTGCATTAGCATCTTTAAATAATACTATTCCTACTAAAGCACCTAACACTCCTAACGCTTGTGGTATTAATTCAGTAGGAAATACTTTCCATTCTTTTAAAAACTTACCTAATAAGTTAAGAGCAAATACTATTGTTGTAATTAAAATCGGTTGTAATTGTTCCATTTGTTTGTCCTCCTATTTTTGTAATTCAACTGGGAACGGGTCTTCTGTGAAGTATGAAAAGTCGTTAATATATTTGTTTGTTGGTATCCCGCTTGTTATATCTTTATCGTAAACTTTCAATGTTACTCTATTGTTTACCACTTCAAATACAGCCTGCCCCGTTGTGCTAAGGTCTGTACTTGACATTATATTTTCAATAGTAGTTGTCACTGGTACTATAATAGTTCTCATAGGTGTGAAGCCTTTTTGAATTTCTTTGTTGGCTAAAACAGCACCATGTTCATCATTTACTTCCAGTTGCAAATGCGTGTTTTCATTACCCGGATTTGATAAAGATACGTGCACCACATCGTTGATACGTCTTATCTTAACTACATTCCCATTAAGTGGGTCATTCTCGCTTATCGTAATCCATCCAGTATCTTGAGTTTGCACTCCGCCTGTAGATGGACGATTTTCTAAAGCAGTTAATCGTTGCTTAACTTCAGTATCATTGTAGACTGTATCCTTATCTTGCTTACTTTCTAGCGCACTAACACGGCTTACTAATGCACTATCGTTATATGGTTGAGGTAATTCTGACTTCTTAGCGTAAGGCTCTAATTCATCTGTAGTCACTATATTTGAATAATCAATCTCTGTTGCCTCGTGTAATTCCTCTTTAGTAACATAGTTTGATAAGTCTGAAATATATCCTTTCTCAGCTAATTCTGACTTAGTAACTACACTATCTTTAAATGAGTTAAATTCAGTAGTATCAAGCTTTTTACTTAAATCCGCTTTACTAATACTAATATTTCTTAACACTTCTAAATCGCTAGCAGTAGCAAGATGTGTTAAAGGTTGATGTTCTGTTAAGAAATGTTTTGCTTCTAATTGTTCATTAGTAACAAAGTTTGAAGTGTCAATATTAGGTTTATTTTCAAGATTTGTCAGTCTTTGCTTAACTTCAGTATCGTTATACAGTTCTGATTTTTTAGCATATTCTTCTAATGATTGATGTTGAGTTAAATATCCTTTAGTTTCTAATTCATCTTTAGTCACTAGATGTGAAATATTTTGATGTTCTGTTAAGTATCCCTTGCTGTTAAGTTCTTCTTTAGTCACTAAATTATCAAGTGGTTGATGTTGTGTTAAATAGTGCTTATTCTGTAATTGTTCATTAGTAACATAGTTTGATAAGTCCACATTAGGTTTATTCTCAAGATTAGTAACACGTTCTCTTAGTTCGCTATCATTATAAACTGTGTCTTTGTCCTGTTTACTCTCTAAAGCTGTTACTCTATCACTTAAGGCTGTATCGTTGTAAGGTGTCACAATAGGACGTGCCTCCAACACACTCAATCTGTTGTTAACTTCTGTTAAAGGTTGGTGTTCAGTTAAGTAATTCTTTCTAGCTAATTCATCTCTAGTTACAAGGTTTGAAATATCTGAAATATAGTTTTTCGCTTGTAATTCATCCTTAGTTACCACGTGATCCAAACTTTGGTGGGTTGTCAGATAATGCTTATTCTCTAATTCATCTTTAGTAACTAGATTACTCACATCTTTAATATAACCCTTACTCTCCAACGCTTGATTAGTAACAAATTCTGAAGTGTCAAGAGGTGGTTTGTTTTCTAAATTAGTTACTCTATTTCTTAAATCTGTATCATCATATTTAGTGTCTTTATCTTCTTTGCTTTCTAACGCTACTACTCTATTTCTTAAATCACTATCATCATAAGCCCCACCCTCAATAGCCTTACTCTCTAACGCTGTTACACGTTCATTTAGTGGGCTATCATTGTATGGTTGCGGTATTTCAGATTTTAAAGCATAAGGTGTTAAATCTTGATGTTGAGTTAGGTATCCTTTCTCAGATAACTTCTCTTCAGTAACAAAAAAAGAAGTATCAACAGCAGGCTTACTTTCTATTTCAGTAAGTCTACGTTTTACTTCTGTGTCATCATATATTGTGTCGTTATCGTGTTTAGCTTCCAACACATCCAGTCTATCTCTGATAGGTTTATCGTCGTATGCTGCACCTTCAATGGCTTTGCTCTCAAGAGCCGTTACACGCTCTTTAAGAGGTGTGTCGTCATATACTGTGTCTTTATCCGTTTTTTGTTCTAAAACCTCAACACGTGCTTTTAAATCGCTATCGTTGTACAGTTCTGACTTTTTAGCGTATTCTGATAAGTCTTTTACATATCCCTTACTCTCTAATTCATCTCTAGTCACTAAATTTGAAGTGTCAACTGTTGGTTGACTGTTCCTAACCTCGTTTAATTCCTCTTTAGTAGCTAGATTGCTAACATCAGAAATGTAATGTTTGTTCTCTAGTTCCTCTTTAGTCACAAGGTTATTCACATCAACATTAGGTTTACCCTCAAGGGCTGTTAGACGTTCTCTGACGTTCGTATCATCATAGATAGTGTTATTATCCTCTCTAGCTTCTAGCACGCTAATACGACCTTTTAATTCGCTATCGTCATATACTGTATCTTTGTCAGTTTTCAACTCCAAAGCTAGCACTCTATTCTTAACTAACTCAAAATTAGTATTGTCTACTGCTTCTGATTTTTTAGCGTAAAGTTCTTCAGCCTTAACTTCTGTTAGTAGTCCTTCTGTTGCTATCCCGCCAACATTTTTTAACGCTTCTTTTAATTCATCCTTTGTCACAACGTCTAATCTATCGACAATTACTGTGTTGTTGATAAATCTTTCTTTCACCTCGTAACGACTCATTTTATCTATTTCAGATACTTTGACTTTGAATTTAAATCTGAAAGTATCAGATGTTCTTTGTTCTTCGTCAAAATATAAGTAACAAATAACCGTTTCATTTCGAGTGATTAAAGTAGTATCAAACGTTACATTCACCTTGTTACCTTCAACAGTTCCAGTAGTCTTCCAAATCTTATTACTTTCTGTAAATTTGAATAAAGCTATTACTTGTTCTGTTGTTAGTGTGTCGTTTAAAATTTCAAACTCAAATGATCCGTTATTTTTATCATAAGAATATAACTCTGAATAACTATCTTCAGTCTTACGTTCTCTTGTAGTGTTGTTAAATTCTAATTTAATTAATTTTTTCATTTCTTAGTCCTTTCTAATAGGTAACTTTCTATATCTGTTATATAAGGCTTCAATCTTCCCATTTCCGCCTATTTCTTTATAATTTGCATAAAGTCCAGATAATTCTTCAAAATCATCAGTAGTTGTGTAACCTTTAATTAAGGCTTCTCCAAACTCCTTATGAAGTCGATAAGACATTATGCTTTTATTTGAACTCCTATTTTGTAACCCTATTTGAGTTACTTCATCAACTTGATTTTGTGTTTTCTTTACTTCCTTATTCAAATTTTCTATTTGCCCTACAAGTTGTTTATTGCCTTTATCCAACCACCATTTAACGGCGGGTAAAATCACCACCGTTAACACTTGTGATACGATAAATAAAATATTTTCAAGCATTTATCCTCCTTTCTTGACAAAAACAAAGAGGGCTATTAAGCCCCCTCTTTTGCTAGGTGTTCTAAGTCCATATCAATCAAGCATTCTCTGACTTTATCTTTAAGGAAATTAGGTACTTGCGCAAACGTACGTTTACCTTTTGCTATATTAATTGCGAATAGCATTGCCATCATTACTGTCACCTCCTTCACTTGAATTTTTAGGTTGTGAATTATCTTCATGGTGTTCAGCCTCCAAACTTCCGCTCATTTGTGTTATTAAATCCATTAGTGATCCTTGTGTAATTTCAAGTTCTTTTTTCATCTTATCCATTTCAGCCAATTTAGTGTCTAGTACTTTAAGTTTTTCATCAACTTTACTAAATCGTTCATTCTCAGCACGATTAGGGAATGTATCTTGATAGAATTTCTCTAATACTAAATTAACTAAATCATAATCAGAATGTTTTGATAAATCACCATCTAAATTTTTAGTGATAATAATTGACATATCTTCATTAGTAATTTGAACCCTTGTTTTTGGGTTATCGACACCAAGTTCAAAGCCATTTTTCCACGCTAGTTTAAACATTGTTTTGTTCTCCTTCCGGTTTAGGTTTAGTTATTGCGTCCGTTAACTGAATAAGTTCACGTCGTTGCCATTCGGTTAAAATTTGAGATAAAATCCCAACCATTACAAAAGGTGGGACACCATTCTCATTCCCAGTAATCTCGATAAATTTTGTAATATCATTTTTTGCATTTGTAAATTTTAGTTCAATAGGTTCATTCATTCTTTTATCCTCCAATTAATATTCCGTTTCTAAACGTTAAGTTTCTAGTCCACCAACGAATTCCACCGTCTCCAGTGTTCTCTATATTTGAAACAACTGAAAAAGTACCGTTTAATCCATCAGTAATGTTAAACCAAGACGTTTTAGTTTTAAAATACCATATTTCATTCCACCTAAAATTGGTGTTACAACCAGCGTTAAGCGTATCAGCGTAAGTGTCACCAACTGAACCCGAAGTATAGTACCATTTCCATGTATAAAAATTATCCGTTCGTTTTTGCTTGTAAGCCCAACCCATAAACCATCCATCATACTCTAGGTGAAACTGAATACCTTTTTTACTATTATCATTTGCATAATAACCTGTACCCATGTTACCAAGGTTGTATCCATCACGCCAAAAAGTATAGTTACCATCATCTATCCTTGCACGTAAATTATTTTGGGTGGTAATACCCTCGTAAAAATTCAAACCGCCATCTTCAAATTGAACATAATTTGAAATGCTGTTCCACGCAACTCTTACATAATAAGCATTTTGTGAAAGTGTAGTACCGAAATTACCAGTATTTACAGAACTTTCAATTCTATCTGATAAAACTTTTAATTCAGATTTAGATACTAAATTTTCAAGTTCTTGTTTATTAGCAAAATTATTTGAAAGGTATGCGTTAGTTGGATAATTAGTTAATTTACCTTCAATTTCCTTTCTAGCACTAAGCGTTACCGCCTCTTTACTTTGATCTATCATACTACTAATATCAATTAACGAGCTTTGTGTTGCAAGTGTAACCCCGAATCTAACTTCATATAAGCGAACGTTGATTAATCTTAATGAGTTTGTAGAATGAAATATATAAAAAGTATCATCTAAATGTGCCTTAAATATATACTCGTTATCTTTTAGTTTTAACTCTTCTGTAAACTGTTTAGTTCCCCACGAATAAAGAGCAAGGTTTCCGCTGTCACCACTAGAAAACCATTTATCAGTTGGTAAACTCGCTAAGTCGAACTTCACTAAAAAATATTTCCCTTTTCCGTTGCTTATGTTGTGGTTTATTTTATAAGAATATAACCCCGCCACTTCACTTTTAGGTGACTCTATTGAAACCAATCGGTTATTTTGTTCTATAAATTCCCTGTAATCACCTTCGTATATTTCGACGTTGAATACTCTTGAAAACTCACCTAACGGATATATATTTACTCTTGTCTGTTCGGTGGCATAATCGACAACCCAGACATTACGCCCACTTTTTAACCATTGTTCACCTCCGCCACTCTTTGCTCCATAAATCTTTGTTTTTTGATGTACGTCACCTTTTTCTAAATTTACGTCAACTATAATTGTATATTTAGTGTTGGGTTTCAATGACGGTGACACGTTAAAATATAAGTCATTCCCTTTTTTAGTTTTATGGTCTGAAAAATCTTCGGTACATAAGTTTTTAGCGTTAACTATAGTCTTTATCTCTTTACCTTTAATCTCGCCAATAACAGATTTAAAACTATCTAAGGTACTTTCAAAAGTTTTAAATTTCTTAATCGTTTCTTTAACATCTTCAACATTTGGCACGTTGTCTAATCTTGCGGTTGAAACAATTTCTAAACCTTTATATGTTACCGTTGCTATTGCGGATAAGGCTTCTCCGTTTTTCTCACCATCACCCCAAAATCCATAATCTATAGTTCCATCTCCAAGTGTTCTAAGATTTTCTTGAGAACGCCAAGCTTTATTTACACCGCTTGTATATGTTACATTTGTAGTAAAGTCTCTAGCCTCTTTACCGTCATAGAATAATACTAAGTTTAATCTAACATTTTTTGTTACGTTATTGATGTAATTACCACTAAACCATAAATTAGCGGTTAGCGTATGACCTTGTAAGTCCTCCTGTGCTATACTCCAAGGTTGAACAGTATCACCCTTAATTACTCTAGCGTTTGTGATTTTTATTTTTGCATTAACGTTGTCAGTGCGTAAAAAAGCACGTTTACAGTCTAACAAGTCGTTGTTAACTGTAATTGTCCTTGTAAACGTTCCTTTAGTTGGGTTTATATCTTGGTTCATCCAATAACGGTAACGATTATCGTCATACCACTCAAAATTTAATTTACTAATTTTCTTATTAGTTCCATTTGGTAAAACCTCGTAGTCAGCTATAAAAGTGACTTTGTCACCAATATTAAAACCTAAGTCACGAAAATTCTTATTATCTACTAATTTAAAAGCCTCTTGGGTTACAAAATTATCATTAACGGCTGTTAGTATCTTCTCATCCGCTGTTCCGCTTAAGTAGTTTCTAGTATAAGAATCTCCGTTTCTACCGTCTCGTCCGTTGCTACCATCTCTACCATTTTCACCCTTGATTTTAACCCACTTATAACGTCGGTAATCATTACTATCATTAATTTCAAAATCGCTATAAGTTCCTATGTACTCTTTACCGTTGCTATTAGTTGTACTAAAATCAACGTCTCCTGTAGGTGAATTAGCGTATGCGGTGTGTAAATAGCTAGTTCTACCATCAGCACCTCTAACCCCCGGCACTCCTTGACGACCATCTTCACCTTTTATCTTACTCCAAGTATATGAGGTTGGAGTTGTTGGCGGTGTTGAACTAGGTCCAGTGTAAATACCTAAATATTTTAGATTAGAGTTGTCACTCATAGGTGTCCCATTAGCATTATCACTGTATTTGCGGTGAATATAACTACTTACTCCATCTTGTCCTTTAAGTGTTGATTTTTTACTTTCAACAACCCTTTCAATTTCAGAACTCATTTGTTGTCGCAAGCCATTAGAATCATTTACAAAACTATTAAATTTTGTTTCGCTAACCATACCCTTTCTTATTTCACTAACAGTATTACTGCTTAATTGTTCAAAAGTAAGACTACCGGTTGTAATTCTAGCAGCATCAAGTTCTATAATTTTTGCTATTGCGGTAGCTAAGTTTTGAGTTGAAACACTTGAATCTGTGATTTTAGTAATTAACCCCTCAATATTCCCAGTTGATGTCTTTAAAACCCACTGGTTATTTTCATAAATATATAAATCAGTAAATGCTCCGTTAGGTTTAAACCATGTATCACCCTCTTTTGGGTTAGTTGGTTCAACGGTATCAGCATAAACATAGTTGCCTGAAGCCCCTAATCGAGCATTAATAAACTCAATTTGACGTTCAACTGTTCCTTTGTATTCCGTTGTGGAAGTTGTAGTCCCCTTAACATTAGCCCCTATAGTAGACTTTAAACCACCGCTATAAGATAATTTTAATTCCAAGATAGGAAACGCACGATAAGAGCCGTTAGCTATTTCTATAGAAACCCAATCACCTACTTCAACAAATGGATCACCACGCCAATTTAATTTAAAAGGGTTAAACCTTAATCTTGAATACTCTGAGAAAATAGAATTTAACCACCCTTGAGTCATTAACGGGTTAGTAAGTTTAACCTGTGTACCTAACGGGCTACCAACAGCTAATATTGTTTTCTCTTGATTATTTAAACTAATAGAAATACCGTTAATTCTGTATTCTACCTCATCTACTTCCAAACCTTTTAAAAGATAAGAACCTTTTGAGATTTGTTTTTGTGTTCTATTTAATTTTCTAAACTCTAATTCACCATTGTTATTAAATATTACAAAAGCCCCTACTGTTTGTGCTAAGTAACCTAACATTTCTCTATAAGTAACTTTATCTAATTTTTTACTGAAACTAGGTAAATTTGTTATATTTAGATTATTATTAACCCTCAAATTACAGCTATTAGCTATCTCTTGTACTATATTTCTACCTAATGTTGGATAAAGTAAAGTAGAAGTGTATTTATCATTTAAAAAAGCCATTTTATCAATGGCTTTTAACGTTGTTGTTTTATTGTTTCTATCAAGTTTTATTTCAGTTAAGAAGAACTCTCCAATTTGCCTTTCAACAATCCCGCTAGACGTTTGAACAGAAAATGAAACCTTTATTAGTTCTTTTTCTTCTAGTCCTTCTATTAATCTCTTGAATTTAATATCTACTGTTGAAGCATTTGTAGCACCAATAGTAAGTGTATTCCCGGAAATTGAACTAACATAGTCTATTGATGAAATATCATCAGACAATTTCTGACCTTTTATTGTTACGTTCCCAGTAATTCGTCTTGAAGGTGCATTTATTGCTTCTTGATAGCTTGTATTGTTGTTAAACATATTAACCTACCTTTCTATGAAATTCATTTTTAAGCCACTCCACGGCTTGAATTTTTCACTAAAACTATAAGCTGGTGAACTCCTATCCCCAACGTAAAATGTTTTTGTTGTTTGACCTATGATAGGGTCAGGGTAGGAAACTGAGAAGAACTCGCTTGTAACACTACTTAATAAGGTACTCATTTCAGATTGAGTTAAAAAACCCCATTCACAATCTAATTTTCGTTTAGTCGTAACTCTGTCTCTTACCATATTTCCGTTAGCGTCACGTCCTGTTTCTCCGTCAATATCTTGAATAGAAACTTGAAATGATTTAGGAGTAACAATTGTTACTCCATCAATAATCAACTTTGACATATATTGTTCCTCCTAAATTTTTATAAGAGTTTGACCTACTCTTTCCTGTTCTTTATTAATTTCATCAATTGTAAATCTAGCGTACTCAGTGCCACCTAACTGAATCACGATATCACCAGTTAAACCGCCTGAGGTTGGTTGGTTGTTTCCAATTACATCAGCAACGGCACTACTTACAACACGTCCCATTGTTTGTAAGAATCCAGTATTTTCAAGAGGTACAACCGCTTCTTTACCAGCTTCCCCAATCATTGCAATAGTTGGGCTATCAACAATACCACCACGAGCAAGCCTTGGTAAGCTAATACCATTGATATATCCTAATGAAACTCCCGGTAATTCATTAATAACTCCTATTACACCATTGATCATATTAATAAATCCATTTACTATATTCTCAATAGTTCCCAGAACAGCATTTACCGCTCCTCTAAATGCTCCACCAACAGCACTTCCGACCATTTGACCAGCATTTACAAATATATTCTTAACAGTAGACCATACACCGCTGAAGAATGATCCTATAGAACTAAATGCATTCTTAACCGCATTATATGCGCTGGTGAAAGTATTTCCAAACCAACTAGCAACGTTGCTAAGTGCATTTGTTACATCGTTCCATCTAGCACCAAACCAAGAACTTAATGACTTAAATATATTTGTCAAGCCGTCCCATGCACTTTGGAATTTATCCTTAAACCATTGACCTATAGGAGATAGAATGTTTTTAACTTCATTCCACCTTTCACTGAACCATTGACCTATTATTTTAAATATATTCGTTAGATTATCCCAAGCACTTTGGAATTTATCCTTAAACCATTGACCTACTGGTTCGAAAATCGCTTTAACAGCTTCCCATTTTTCAGAGAACCATTCTCCAATGTTACTCCACGCTTGTTTTATACCTTCCCAAGCTTGATTAACCCAATCTTTTATAGCGTTCCAAACTTCTTCAGCATAAGCTTTTATCTCATCCCAGTGAGCATATAATAAATACCCAATTGTAATTATCGCCGCAATACCTAATGCAATAAGCGTTAACGGAGAAGTTAAAAATGCAAATGCTCCGCCTAATACTGTTGTCACCCCAGTAAGTATTGTTTCAACGACTGTTAAGGCTGTAAATGCACCTGAAAGTAACATACTAGCACCAGAAATGGCTGATAATGTCGCAGCTATTGCCGAAGCACCTTTTAATACCATCAATGCCGTTGCAAAACTACCGACTGCCACAACAACCGCTTCTATAGTCGTTTTATGTTCTTTACACCAGTCACCAAAATCTTTTACCACATCCATTAGTTTTTTCCACCATTCAGAAACAGTTTTCAGTGCTTCTAGTAAGGTTTCTCCTAAGATTTTAACTATTTCTCCTAAAGAACCTGTAGCTAATTCGGATAATAATTTTCCTACTGGAACAAGTACATTCTCCCACAAGTCTTTTAAAACATCGAAAACAACACCGATTACTTCTCCTGTTTTTTCCATTGCTGGTTTGATGTAATTTCTATATACATCATGAAATTTCTCTCCCAACTCTTTTAAAATTGGGTTTATATGATTATTCCACGCATTAGCTAATGTTGTTACAATTTCTGATATACCTTTAAAGAAACTATCAATAAACGGTTTTATATGGTTGTCGTATACATCATTAAATATTTTAAAAGCATCTCTTACAGCTTCTTTAAATGTCTCAAAGAAAGGTTTTAACGCATCTAACATGCTAATGAAAGCATCTGTAATAGGTTGAGAATTTTCTCTAATTACACGTTCAATGCCTCCTAATAAATCTCTACCAAGTTTCAATCCAACATCAACAACACCCATTCCAGCATAAGTTAATGTCGAAATAATATTAGCCCCAATATCTGTTGAAGGTTTACTAGTTATAGTATCATAGAAAATGTTTGAAATATCAGCTGCAATATTACCAATACTTCCTACTATATCTCCCATTTCTAAGAAACTTCGCATTAGCCAACTTTTTATGTCAAGTCTAGTTTCTTGCAATGATTTATTAAGACTTTCAGCGATAAATACGGCTATTCCTAATACAACGTTAGCTAACGCCGCTGTTGTTTGACCTAACGCAAATGCTAACCTTTCTAAGAATGTTCCGGCTGTTCGTGCAACTAAACCATCACCAAATATTATTTCTAACGACTCTTTAATACCCATAAGTGATTTTTTTAGTTGATCAATACCTTCTTCTCTGAAAGTAAGTTTCCAACCAAGTTTAAATAAGTTTTTTAAATGCTCAAGAAAAGCTAGTAAAGGCTTAAGTTTTTCAAGAAGTCCATCAAACATAGTGTTATATTTTGTACCTCTGTCAGAAATGTCTATATCAGGTAAAATATCTTTACCTCCACCACCTTTTCCTTTACCGCCTTTTCCTCCGCCACCTCCAGAACCTCCAGAGTTGTCATCAGAGTCATCATTCTTTTTATTTAATAGGTTAATTTCATCAAACCCCATTAAACCACGTAATTCTTTTACTGCTTTTTTAGCGGCTTTACCAGCCTTTCCTACATTGTCAGCTAGGTTGCCAGCCCCTCCGCCAGCGTCATCTAAATTATCAGCTAAGTCTCCAGCCGCATTCCCTGCACCTTGCAAGCCTTGGGTAGCATTATTTACAGCCCCTGCAACTCCATCAGTACTACTTACTTTCTTATCAAATAGTAACTGAATGAATTCGGCCAACTTCGCTGTCGCTGTTCGAATAACACTAGCGAATGCATTTAAAATAGGCATAATAGCATTAATAATAGGTAAAAACGCATTACCGATGTTTAACGCTGAGTCTTTCATCAAAGCCTTAAACGTTGATATTCTGTTATTAACATTATCTTGTAATGTATCTCCATAACGTTTTGTCGCTTGTTCTAAAATCGCCATCAACCTTATTTGTTGTTGTGTTTGGAAGTCTAATTGTTGCCAACTTTGACCATTAGCGAACTTCTTAAAAGCCTCAGTACTTTCAATCATACTAACGTTAACCATTACCCCTAAGTCTTCAATAGCCTCAGTATTTCCAAGTAACCCACTTCGGATACGTTCCATAACATCAGTCATAGTTCGTCCTGTTCCTTGAGCGATGATTGAAGATGTTTCTAAAAGTTTAGTCGTATAACCTGCTAACTTATCTTGATTTTTTATGAATCCAGCTAGTATATTCCCATAGGTTGCGCCGTATTTTATAGCCTCACCCTTACTCATATTAAATGCTAATGCATTGTTTTCTGCCCATTTTAAGAAGGCTTGAGAACTTTCACCCATAAGTCGTTGAATTTGGTTCATAGAAGCCTGAACTTCTAACGCTGTTTGAACTGAATATTTACCTAATTGGTATAACTCTTTTGCTAAATAACCTAACGCGGCTACTTTTGCTAGGTCTGAAAACATACTTTTTAAACCACTAAGTTTATTCTTTACGTTGTTAGTAGATTGAGTTACTGTATTCTCCATTTCTTTCATTTTTTGTTGAAATGGTCTCAATTCAGCGTTAATCACGACTTTTAATTCTTCTAATGTTGCCATTTGTTCCTCCTTTCAATGTAAAATAAAAAAGCCAATCATTATTGATTGACTTTAACTTTGATTATTTCCAATGATATCCGACTGCTAGAGATTATAGCATATTATTAGCCCTTTGAGAATTATACCTCATTGCAAATTCTCTCATTCGTTCCTTATGTAATTCTAATTCATACTCAACACGTTTTTTCTCGATTTCTTCTTTTTCTTTTTCAAAAACATACTCAGGAGCACAATTCCATAATTCGGGTGGTTTAGCGTCCTTACTTAACATAGGTGCTAACCATTCAACAACACTTTTAGCCAAATAATAATCACGGATATATTCATTTTTTCTGTTAAATTCTAATACACGATTTCTACTATCAATAATATCTGTTATTTCTTGTATTGAATATTCCCAAAATAAAGTAGGAGTTATACCTACATCAAGTGCAATAGGGTATAACTCCCCAATATATTCAGTCATAGTTTCTATTATTTTAGAACTTTGACTTTTTCCGCTTTCTTCTCTTCCTTCGGAATAAAACCCGAGTCTTGCATTAACGGAATTAATACTTCCATTAATAGATCCATTTGATCGTGTCCTTCATCTAAATATTCGTCAAAAATATTCATTACATCATCAAATTTCAACCCATGTTGGTATTTTGTAATAGCACCATGAAGTACATATAACATAGTTTTTAGTGGAGGTAACGGGAAGTCATCATTAAAATTAAAGATTTTAACAATATTCACCCCTAAATTCTCCTCTAGCTTACATACTGCTGATGTTGTTAATTTTAGTTTATATTCTTCTTTACCAACTTTCCAAGTTGTATATGGTTTTTTCGTCATCTATGTTGATTTCCTTTCTTACATTACTACAGAAGCGTCTGCAAATACTAAATCTGACTGTAAAGCAACTTTAAGTGTAAATTCAATAACACCATTTACACCACCACCGCCAAGTTTTACTGAAACTTGACCGCTAAACGTTACTGTTGTTCCATCTGGGTATGTTTGTTTAAAGTTAAGAACCTTTTTAGAGTCCATAGCTTTACGCAATACTCTAAATGGTGAAGTTGCTGTTTTGTTTTCATATTTGAATTTATATTCTAGTTCCCCAGCATCTCCAATTCCTAACTCATATTGTTTAACTGTGTCAGCTAGTGTTGTATTCTCTACTTTCTCAGGTTCAACCCCAAGTTCAGGTACTTCTTTAAGTCCTGTTAATAGAGTATAACCACTTGTTGACTCACTATATTCTAATTTAATTCCATTTGCTAACATATTAGCCCTCCATTCTATATTGATATACTATATTTGTATCAGGATCGTATATCCCTTCAAATCTCATTACTTTGTGTCTTAAATTACTTGGGTCTGGCATATCTTGTGCCATCGTTCTTTTCAACCCTAAAGAACTAAATACTTTATCTACTTCTACAGCTATGCTAGAAGTACTTTCTTTATCAAAAATATCAACTTTGTAACGTAAATAAGTAGTCTCTTCTACTCCGTTATCTAACCATTCATGAGGTTTATTCTCCTCTTCTAAATAAATTACAACAGGGAATGTCTCCCAATCAGCTGGGTAAGTGTCCGTTACATTTGTCGCTATTTTAGATAATTCTTTATATATTAACGGTTTAACATTAATCATTTTGTTATCTCCTTCAATTTCCTACTTAAATACTTTTCCATTTCAGCTAAAACTTTAGCCCTATTATTTTTCAAGGCTGGGTACATAAATGGTTGTGCCACTTGTCCCTCAGTTTTATAGAACTTACCAACGGGCGTATCTATTGTGAAAAAATTATATGATGATAAGTAACCACCCTCAACCATACTTTCATGAAACCACCAAGGAGTATTTCTGTAAGATGGTCTAACATTCGGGCTTATACCACCGTGATTACTAGCTCCTACACTACCTGTTCCGAACTCAACAAATACAGCTGATGGTTCGTTAGTGTATACATAACCTTTCAAACCATCAACCTTTGTTCTTATGCTGTTTCTAGTTCGTCCAGAGTTAGTTGGCACTAATAATTTAGCTTCAGATTGAACTATTTTAGTTCCTCTACCGACTCCAGCTTTTATAATTTGTTCTCCTGCTGTTCCACCTATTCTATGTATCTTATTAATCAATCTGCTTACATTCTGTATTTCAGTCAAAGTTTTTTTAACTCCACTAATTTATGAAATGTATATTTTTTAATAGATACTACTTCATAGTTAGGTGTCTCACTATTGATACAAATTCCATCACGCTCATTTATTTCAGTAGTACGTTCTATTAGCATATTTAACATATAATTTAATTTTTCACCGTATACTTGGGCTTGAATACGTCCTGAAGCTGGATATATCTCAGCATTAATAATATATGAATTTTCTTTATATCCTTTAAAACGTACCCCTTCTTCATTAGTCTTAACTACGTATTTAAATATCTTGTAAGGTTTCAGTCTGTTCTTTTTCAAACGCACGACCCGAACACCTCGCTAACCTGTAAGAAGATAAAGTATTTTTGATATATGAGGGTAAGCCATCACGATAAACAATAGCTATCCCGCCTTCAGTTCTTGACTTTTCGCCCTCACTACCTTGTTTGTTAAACATTTCTACCGCTATTTCTAACGCTATACGTTCTAATTCAGGAGTTAAAACTTTCCTGTTTGTTTCTGCCAATACTATATTATTAGCCCTTAACAAAAGAAGAGAAAGGACTTTTACGTCACTTTCTCCAGTTAATAGTTCTAATTCATTAATCATAGGAAACCTCCTATTCTTCTGTTACTTCTGTTTCACTAGTCTTTTCACCGTCTGTTAATTCTTCAAGATATAATTCAAAGCCACCTTGTTGTTCTAACGTTGCTTTAATTTCTTCTAATCTTTTCGCTGTGACATCAAAAACTTCTCCAGCAAGATAAGTCTTTTCTGTCTTCGTATCGAAAATTGGATTTTTAACTAAAAACTTCATATAAAAACCCGTCCTATGCTTCAGCTGTTACTGTAATTTTAACAACTTTTTTAGCATTTTGTAAGTAAACTCCATAATGGCGGTCAGCTGTAATTACAGTAGTTTTATTAACGATGTTTCTATCGAATTCTGTTAATACATCACGTTTTAATAATACTTTGAACGCTTTAGTATCAACTTCTTCATTTAGACTAGTTTGAATTAAGAATGCTTCGTTTTCTTGGCATTTTTTAGAACGCACAACTTGTGTACTTAACACTTCTCCGTATGTTCCACTTACCACTCTGTCAGCACCAACTTGAGTACCTGTTAACCATTCTTTAGCAGCGTTTAATCTTAATTTAGAAGCCACTTTAGGGTGACAAATTAAAACATAAACATCATCGTTTTCACTTTCAAAGATGTCCTGTGCATTAGATAAGTCTTCTACTTTAAATCCACTTTTAGTTGTATATGTTTGAGTTGCTGTTTTAGCCGCTGCTAACACATCATTATCAACTTTTTGGTCAATAGACTTAGCAATTTGTCTTACAGCTGTATTAATTGGGTCTCCTAACCCTCCTAATACTGACTCATCAGTAAGTTCTACCCCTTTACCTGCCTTTTTAATTGTCATTTCAGTTGATTTTTTACCTAATTTAGCAAGTGGAATTGCTGTACCCTCTGCTACGTCTTCAGCGTCACCAATGTAATTCCATTGTGGTACTGTTAATTTTGTCCCGGGTTGCCCCGCTAAAGTTGTATCTACCTCAGCTAATGGAGAAAATACGATTGATTTACCTACTGATTCATTTAACATTTCTGCTACTACTTGCGGATCAAATAAATCCGCCATCATTGTTACATTTGCCATATTATTTATTATCCTTTCATTATTTTATTATATTCATCTGGATTTTTTGTTTTAAAATCTAGTCTTTCTTGGTATTTCATTTTTGTTAACGCTTCTTTCGTAATACCATTTGAATTTTGAGGTGCTTTAGTTAGTGGTTGAGTACCTTTTAATTTCTCAGCAATACCCTTTTGTACGGCTTGTTCCCACTGTTTGCCAATCGCCTCAATTGAAGCTTTAACCGTGTCAGCGTCCGTTAAATCAATAACCCCAGCTAAATCAACAGGTAAACCACGTTCGTTTAAAATTGACTTAGCTTCCGCCATTAATTCACGTTTTGCTATTTCCTGCTCACGCTTATCAAGTTCAGCTTGTCGTTTATCTTGATTATATTTTGTTTTTTCATCTGCATTCATAGATTTAAGTTTCTTAGCTTCACTTTGTTCAGCTTCTTGTTCTTTTTTCCATTTAGCAAACTTCTTTTTAATAATCTCATCTACTTCAGCGTCACTATATTTCTTGTCGTTGGGTTGTTCTTTAGTTGGTTCAGCTGTTACCTTTTCTTCAACCGTCTCGACATTATTTAATTCTTGTTCCATGTTTGAACCTCCTATTTTTAAAGTCGTCCCCGACTATTATTCCATACAGTTTTATACCTTAAATGCTTGGGTATAATAAAAAGACAGTTTAACGTCATATCTAGGACGAAAACAGAACATTTTGTATCGATTTTAAAATTAAACGTCATTATTGTTTATCAACATATTTTTCATACCATTCGTTATAACTCATATTCCCCGGTATAATTATATTTTTACCTGTTTTAGAATCTCTAGCCCTTCTAGATAATTCTGATAAGTTTTCAGTATCAAGTACTGGTATTGTTGTTGACCTACAGAAGGGGTGTAATGGTGGGAAGTTAACTCCAACTTGTCTTTTAGATACATCATACACTTTATGGTCATGTTCTCGGCAAATATGAGATGTTCTGATGTCTAATACAGCCACAAATCTATATTTATCTATATCAGCTTCAATATAACTTAAAGCTTCCATTTCATTGTTAATATAAGCTGTTTCAGTTCTTACTAATCGTTTAGCCTTAAACTCTCCGACGCTAAACCTATTAGATATCTCATCAATTACTAGTTTCTCACTCTTACCAGTAAGTACAGCTTGTGTTACTACATCTTTTAAAGTGTTTGATAATTCTGTTGCATTATCCCATACTCTATCTTTATAATTTTTATTATTCCATGGTACAGCTAATAGTTTTTCAACTAAATCTTCGTCTAATTCATTAAAACTAAACCCTATACCAGTTTGTGTTTGAATTTGATGTATACTACCATAATAAGCATTTTTTGCAACATCTTTATACAAATCTGTTGTTTTTCTTAATTCATTTCTAGCAATATATCGCTGTACATTATCAATTTCATCTAATAGCTTTTTAAGTCTATTAATACGGGAAACATAAGCCGCACTACTCAACATTTCAATAGTTTGTTTAATTTTAGGAGTGCTTGGTAATAAACTTAAAGCTGGAATTAGCTTTTTGTTCTTTGCTCTCATAATTTTAATAACCTGTTCAGCTTCCTTTTTAGAAAGCCCGTATTCAGCTTGAAATTTATTAAATATACCCTTAATACTCTTTTCAATATGCTTTCTAGAGTGATTATATACCTTCGATATTTCATCAAACGTAACATCAGCCCTTGCAATTTGTGAGTGTATCATTTCAGCCTTTCTATGTTCCCAGTACTTTATGTTCTTCTTGTTCATTTACTTCATCACCTACTGGCGTATTATGTATATGTTCTCCACCTGTTAATAATAATTGATTCTGTGCTATATTCTCTTGTTTCTCTTCGTTTACTTTCTCTATTTCACTCATAGGATCTTCAACGAAAGGTATTTGACTCAATAAAGTTTCTTGACTTACTTTACCATCTAAATTACTCACTATTTGAGATATTTCTAACAAGTTCTTAGGTAAACTACGACTGAAATTGGGTATTATACTGTTAGCGTCAATAGCTATTTGAGTTAGTCCTAAATAATTAGCAAATAATTTAATTCGTTTCTTTAAACCTTTAACATAATATCTTTGCTTAATTTTAGTTATCATTTCTAAACCTAACAGTTTAAACTCCATTGCAACCCCTGAACTATTTCCAGCGAAATTTTCATCGGTTAAGTTAGGAATATGGCTAAAAGTATATATATCTTGCTTAACAGCATTTCTTAGCGTTTCTACTTCATTTTCATTCAATGTTTTACTTAAATATTCCGCTCGTGCTTCAGGGTGTAATTCTAGTAGTTTATGTTCTGCTAACGACTCCATAGCTTTTATAGATTCTTCTTCATCATCTCCAAGCCTTGCACCATACAGAACCAATATACTATCAATAAATTGTTCTTTGTCATTAATTCTATTAGCTGTTAATGAATTATAACTATCAATCAACCCTATCTGTTGTTCAAAGTCCCCTATTGAATATTTATTATTTTTATATTCGATAATAGGAATATCACCCATATTATGCGGTATAGGTTTGTCAGAAATAACACCTTTTTCTTTACCTTCTAAAACTATTGAATAAACAAACTGTTTAGTCATTATAACAGCTTGATATGTTTCAGTGTCTGCTTTATTTTCTTTTCGTTTGAAGTAATAAACCCCAAACAATGGTTGTTGTTCGATACTGTCATCATATACTATAAATGTATTCTCTACCTCAAGACTTTTTATGTCTAAAATATTTTCATTTTCTCTAGCGTATACATATTCATAAGCAACACCATAAATTGCCATATCTAACGCATTATCGTGGTCTGATTCATCTACCTCAGCATTGTCAAACGCTATTAATAATTCATCAATATCAGTATCTTCAGAATTGCTATAAGATATTGTATTTCCCATGAAATAACCTGTTGAAGTATCAGCTATATCTTTAGCATGATTACACACAGGTTTATAATTAGGTTTATTCTTTGAACGCTGTTTATTTAAAATATCATGTTCACCTAAATAATATTTCTTAAGTTTCTTAAATCGTGGTATCTGTTTCTCATGTTCTCTTATGAGTTTAACCACTAACTCTTTCTTGATATTCTTTTCATCGAACTCAACTCTAGGGTAAGTTAATAATTGCATTTATACTCCTTTCTAAAGTCCTAATCGGGCTTTATTTAATACTTTAGCTGTTTGCCTGTTCATATAGCTATATATAGCATATCTTAACGAATCTAGCACATCATCAAATTGCTTAATTGTATCACCTGTTTTTTCGTCCCATATATAGTTATATATCTCTTCTTTAAATCTTTTAACGTTAGAATTAATAAAAAGGCTATCTTTCTTAAATAACCTTGCCACTTGTTCTATTCCTGCTAATCTTTCTTTATTCGCATTAACTGAATTAAGTCTTTCACGATAAAATCTATCTACGTGTTCGGGTCTAGCACTATCACAATAAAAGGTAATGTTTCCGTGCCTTGCTTTTATATCTTTAGCAATCTCAACCCAATCATCTATTTCCTTGAATTGATAAGCGTGTTCTTCCAACAAATAAAATTTACCGTCAGTACTTTCACCCATTACAACTATTGATCCGTAGTGACTATATCCCCAGTCAACTCCAGCAAATTTCTTTTTAAACGCTATATTTGAATAATCGTCAAAATAATGTTTATTTCTGTCAAAATCACTATAAACAATACCTTCACCCGTTACCCATAACCCTTCTATGTCTCTATCATAAAACATACCAGTAGGGGTTGACTCTTTGATATTTTTAATATATCGTTCTGATAAAAATGTATTATCATCTAATCTAAAATGATATGATATAATATTTTCGCTTTCGCTATCAATATATTCTTTTTTCAACCAATGTTCCGGGTTGTCTGGGTTGGTATCAAATACTATCCTTGCTCCATCTCCTGAACAACGTGAGATAATCTCTTTAAATACCGTTTCATTTGCCAATGAGGCCTCGTTAATATAAGCCCCAAAAGATGTCATACCACGAATACCACCGAGTCCAGCAATAGTCCCTGTAAAAGCCTGTACGACCTTTACACCAAACAAAGTAAATGAATTGTGTTTATCAAACTTAATATCTAATTCATATCGGTTGTAGAGTTCTTGTAATACGTTATTTTGAATAGTTTTGCTCGATACCCCAGCTAAAATATACATAGGTTCTTTAATTTTCAAGGTATCGGCTATTTTTCTTACACGCCTTAACTCTCGTAAGAATATATCATTATTAATTACTGTCTTACCCGTTCTTTTAGCTCCATGAAGTCCTAATATAAAAAAATCACTTGTATTAGTTCGTTTTAAGATTTCAATTTGTTTTGGCGTATATAGATCATATAAACTCATCTAATTCACCATCTACTTTTGCTATATAGGCATCCAACTTATCTTCTTTCTTAGTTTCATCTTGCTTACTCTCTCTAGCTTGATGGATTTTATTAAGTAAATCGGCAGCCTTTAATCTATCTTTGGCACTTACATCAATATAGGTTATTTCTTGAAATCCTTGACCCTGTCCGATAAGTATTTCTTCTTTATGTTCACCTCGCATCACGGAGGTTAAATACTCAAGAACTTCTTGTTGCGTTGCTGTCTTCTTAGATTCAATCTCTTTCAACCGTTCATCAATATAAGATTTTATGCCTACATTTGCCAACAATTTATGAGATTGTTTCCTTGCATAACTCTCAGAATAACCTGCACTTAACGCCGATTTTTCAGCATTCCCACTAATGATGTACTCATCAGCGAATTTCATTTGTTTTAAATTTAACTTTGCCAATTTTCCACCATCCTTTCTTGACAAATAAAAAAGACAGTCGTTAAACTGTCTAGGGAGTAAATGTGATAGGTGATTTTAGGTAGAGATTTAATACTATGAAAAAATAAAAAGTTTACTGTACACATCTGTTTATAAAAAATCTAACTAATAACAATCTCTAGGAGTCCTCTACCTAAAATCTTATATTACTATTATACCTTAATATAGCCGGCATTCAAGACCCAAAGCCTGCCAATTTTCGCCAGTTAAATCACTAATGTTAAAATACCTTTTTTATTTAATCTATTGCATGTTCTTTCAGAAATATTATCCATTCTTTCTTTTATTGTTTCATCTCCTAGGCACTCATAATACTTATAGTGCATGTAAAGTCTACATCTTTTATCTTCTACTGTTCTTATTAATCGTCTAACTCTTAATTTAGCCTTAATAAGTAAATCTAAAGATATTTTAATTTCTTCTTTTAGATCGATAATATCATGTATTTTCTCAATTTGTGAATTACTATTACTAACACTTGATTTGACTTCTTTTGCATCATAATTTGTTATTTTTAATTCTTTTTCTTGCAAGGTTAGTTCGTTTAATTCTTCGATATCTATTTCTATTAATTTTTGAATATATCGAACTTCACCTAACATTTTTCTTCGTTTGTTAAATTCTTCGTTATTAATCTCTTGCATACACATCTCCTATTATTAGTATTTTATCATTGATATCACATAAATCAACAGCTAATTTGTTAAACTCAACAACAAACTTCCCTTTAGTGAATTTTACTTCACCTATTAATTTTTCATCGTATTGTACAATGTTATTTTCAAATATCATGTTCCCCCACATATCTTTTAGTTCACTGCAACGTAAAATTGTGAAATTTTTAGTCTTAATATTCCCGTAAGGACGTACTTCTAACTCAATTTCTTTAGTTTTAAAATTGTATTTAACCACAGATTTTACACCTTGAGTGGGAGTATAAGCTTTTAGATCGTACATAGTGGTTTACCTCTTACTTAATTCCATTCTCACTCTTAAACAGATTCACTTCTTTCTCGATGCTATTAAGTAATACTGTTTCTTCTTCAATATCCGTTTCATTCTTCACGTCTGATCTCTTAACATATTCTTGTAATGCATGCTTTATTATCTGAGCATCTTTATATTTTAACGCTAAATATATTCTGTTAGTCATTAACAAAGTACCTCTTTAATATCTTCTCCAAACTCTTCAATGAATTGTTCTACTAGTTCACGTGATTTAAAATAAGGAAATTTGCTAAATGTATTACAATTCCAATCTTCGCAAACAGAAAAATTTTCTGAATTATGGAAATAATATATAGAAAACTTATCGTCACCATTTTCCCAAATTGGATACCAACCTTCATTATGTTCCTCTGCCCACTTATGCATTTTAAATAGTAATATACGTTCTTTATCGTATTGTTCTACTTCTTCTACTGTTTTGAATGTTAAACCACGTTTGTAAATTTTTTCAAATCCAGCAACAGTAAATCCCTTTGAACCAAATATACTGCCGAAATTGTTGATGTAAAAATAATCGTCTATATCCTCTGGCACTTCCACTTTATAAGGTTTCTTCTCTACCTTTTCTTCCAACGCTTCTAAACGCTGCACTATAGAATTATCTACTGCTTCCTGCTTCATTTCTTCATACATAGCTTTAACTTTATTATAGTTAGGTGTAGTAGGTTGTCTACCATCTCTCCATCCACGTATAGTTTGCTGCATGATACCTAAATCACTAGCTAATAATGTATCGTTTAAATTGTAATATTCCTTAATCTCATCTACCATTTTTATAATTCTACTCATTTTCTTCCTCCTGTTCGTCTAATTCTCCGTTGTATTGTGGCATTTCCATCCAGTAAATAACATCATTATCCGTGTATTCAAAACCTACTCCGTTATCAAATTCTATCCACGCATCAGTATATGTATTAATAAACTTCCCAGAAGATAAGGGTACAGTAACTAACACTTCTTCGCCAAGTTCTGGTGTAGTTCCAACCCACATTTCTTTACATCCGCAATCTTCTTGTTCTTCTATAGGTAATTCTCTTAATTCTAATTTATTCCATTTCATCATCATACTCCGTAACTCCTAACTTTTCCAATTCGTTAGACAATTCTCTTCTCATTCCTAATATAACTTGTATAATTTTAGTTTTGTGTTCTTTCTTTATTGTTACTCCGTTAAAGCTGGTAGATACCGTTAAAGTTCTAGCAGGATTTTGAATATCATTTATAAAACTATCCAATTTTTTTATTTCATCAATTAATTCGTTAGCTTGTTTTATTTCTCTAAAATTCATTGTTATTCCTCCTTACCTCTTATTCTCAAATGTAAGACAAATTCTACATATCGCCCACACAAATGTTATTACATATACATCCTCTTCAGTAAGTTTAGTATTACACATTGACATTATGAACCCAAACAACAGAATGATCCCAAACCATTCAAACACATATCTAAGCATTGTATATCTCCTTCAACTGCTTCATTTCTTGCAGTTCTCTTATTCTTTCCTTCTGCTGTTGTATAATCTGATACTGCCTTATATTTTTAGCGGTCAATTTTTCCATATTTTCACTAGAAACATACACACCTACCATTAATCCTACAGTGAACATTGCTAATAACATTGATAATGTGATTAATATTATTTCTATGTTATCCCATATCTTTTTAATCATTCTTTATCCTCTCTTTCGCTTTCCCGAAATACTCTGTATTTATTTCAAATCCCACATAATTTAAGTTAGCTTCTCTAAATGCTATTAAACTACTTGCACTACCTACATGTGTGTCTAATATTTTAAATCCTGGCCGACAATATTTATCAACTATCCATCGATATAGATTCACTGGTTTTTGAGTAGGATGTATCCTTTTTTCATTCAACTTCTTATTACCTTGTTGATTATGTCCTTCTTCTATTGATTTGCCTTGAAACATCCCATTCCACATGTATGTTACTTTTCTTACGCTATCATGTAAGCTGCAGTATGCTATTTCACAATCACTAAAACTTGATTTGCCGTTGACCTTATCCCAAACTATCCTTCCTGGCCCGAAATTATATATTTTTGAAAAGTAATTAACTCCCCATATTATTTGATGCTTACTTACCCTGAAGAGTTCGTCAAAATATTCTTTTGTCGGAAGTTCCCAAGTATTATTTGATGTGTAAATTCTTTGAACTCCGATAGGACTTATTTTTCTTCCATAAAATTTTCTTTTTTCTGGACCGTTAAAATAAGGTGGGTCAACTATTGCTAAATCAAAATAATTGTCTGGGTAATTAGTTAAATAATCCATGCAATCCCCGTTAATAAATTCTTGCATCATTCCTTATCCTCCTATCCCGTTTAATTCAGCTTTTTTCTTAGTTTGCTCAGCTTTTTCGTCATCCAGTGCTTTTAGCTGTTCTTCTAACCTAGCATTTTTTATCCTTAATTCTATAGCTTCTTGTTTGGCTTTTTCTTTACGCTCTTGATAGTCTTTTGCATCAATGAATAAAGCTACAAAATAAGCAACAACTAAAATTATCATTCCTGCTATAGCTAATTTCTCTAACATTTCTACTTACCTTCTTTAACTTTTCTAATTCTAGCTTTTAAGCTTTGTAATATTTCTTCTTGAACATCCGCTTTACTGTCTAACGCTCGCATTACATCTTCATCCCTCGTATCTTGTGTTACTAAGTGATGAATTATTACTTTTTCTTTTTGGCCTTGTCTGTGTAGTCGCTTGTTAGCTTGTTGATAATGTTCTAAATTCCATGTCAAACCGAACCAACACACATGATTTCCACCTTCTTGCAAATTAAGACCATATGCAGCACTTGCTGGATGTGTCAACAGAATATCTATTTTTCTATCGTTCCAATCATCTTCATCTTGTGTAGTATTCAATTCTCTAACTACTAAATTACTTTTTTCTAAAGCTTTCTTAATTCTTTCTTTGTCGTGTTGAAAGTTGTAAAATACCAAAAGACTTCGCCCCTGTAAACTTTCTACTAACTCAAGAAATGAATCTATTTTTGCATTATGCACTTCTGTGTAAATTCCTGAATTATCATATACCGCACCATTACTTATTTGTAATAGTTTATTTGATAATGCGGCTGCATTTACTGCTGTTATATCCTCTTCTGCTTCTTCTAGCTCCAGGACAAAATCACGTTCCATTTTGTCATAGTCTTTTCTGGCTTTATCATTTAACACAACTGGTATCTCATTATAAGATAAATCTGGAAGTTCTAAATAATCCTCCGATTTCATGCTTATGCAAATATCGGATATTTTATTTATGATGTGATCATAAACTCCTTCTTTTACTTTATAAGCAAAAATATGACTTCTATTTCTCTTATTAGGTTCCATATACCTGTTTCTAAAATGAGTGATATATTTCTCTAATCTCTCTCCTTGATCTAATAAATATATTTGAGCCCATAAGTCCTCCACACCATTTGGACTAGGAGTTCCTGTTAACTCAATCAACCTATTAATCTTAGGAAGTACCATTTTCAAAGCTTTAAATCTCTTACTTTGACTATTTTTAAAACTGCTACTTTCATCAATCACAACTGTATCAAAATACCAATCATTTCTAAGATAATCAACTAACCAGGGAATATTTTCACGGTTGATAATATATAAATCTGCATTTACACTTAAAGCTTTAATTCTCTTTTGCTGACTTCCCAACACTAGACTTACTCTGAAATCTTTTGTGTGATTCCACTTGTCTTTTTCTTTCGACCATGTTCCCTCGGCCACTTTTTTCGGTGCAATAATCAACACCTTGTTAACTTGAAATCTATTGTATTTTAATTCCTTAATTGCTGTTAATGTTGATACTGTCTTACCTAATCCCATATCAAGAAATAGTCCACATTTTGGAACATTGATTACATGATTAATTGCTGTTAATTGATATTTATGCGGAATAAAATCTCTCATGATATCAACTCCTCTACTAACTTATCTACCTCTTCTTTATTTTTCACCTTGTAAACTTTTTGGCCTAATCTATTAAAATCTCTCTCCACTAATTTTTGCCTTGCTGAATATCGGCCACCAACAGGCCTTTTTAATTCTACAAAAGCAACTGGTTTATTTTTTAAAATAATAAGCCTATCTGGCACTCCTGAATATCCTGGAGATTCAAATTTTAAACACAGGCCCTTTTTATCTTTAATTTTTTTTAATTGTTCTTTTATTTTAGTCTTTACTTTTATTACATTTTCTTGAACTTTCTTATTAAAAGCTGGAAGAGCTTTATATTTTTCAGAAAGGAAGATATATATTTTTTTAAGATCTTTAAATAGCATGATAAGTAGAGCAATAAGTGCAGCTACTGTTAAAAGTTGGACAGCTTCTAAAGGAAAAGTTCCCCTGTCTCTAGCATTTTCATCAGCAACACTGACTATATTTATTCCAATTAGGAAAAACACAAAAAGATATGCTAAAACCCTTAATATGATTTTCAGTACAATTTTTAAGATAAATTCAAACTTATCTAAAGATTTAAAATATTTTCTTTCAAATAGTTTTTCAGTTATATTTACTTTCTTTGAACAAAGAAGTAAAAAAGTTTTTAGCAGATTGCACATAGTAAGCGAGAGAAATACTGAAAATACTATAAGAAATATTAAAGCCATTCCTCTATTAAAGCCATCTTTTTCAGTATATATTTGATATAGTGCAATTATGGAAATAAAAGAAAATAATATAAGAAAACCATATACTATTACTTTTAATATATTAAAAAGAATTTTACTGAGGCTTTTAAAATTTAGCATTTCAACTCCTAATTTACTCTAATCTAAATTTCCCCTTTGAAATAAAATTATGTATGTATCTTGCGGTTCCTATTCTCTTATTTAGTTCATTGTGAGTGATAGGAATTAGTATCTTATCTTTAGCAGCTGGAAAAGCAACATCTTTCATTTCTATATATCCATCATTATAGTCACCTAACCATTTACCAAAGAATCCCGAACTTTCTCTCCCTATTATAAGTCCAACTTCTATATCCTTGTCAAAACGTCTTCTATCTCTTCTTGTTTTAGAGTAGATAGCAAGTGGTTTAAAGATTAAGTCAATAAAAGGAAAAGTTCTTTTTAATCTTCTATGTAATGTAGAATCATTTATTGGAGAAGAAAGTAAAATAATTTTATCAACTATCCCTTTTACTTCTTCTAATTTCAAAGTTTCTCTTATTAGAACTCCACCAAAACCAAAACCAATTAAAACAATTTCATTTTGTTTATTGATTCCTTTTTCTTTTAAAGATAATAAATATTCCTTTAAAATATCTATTGCTCTTTCAATAGGAGGAAAAGTTAAAGGAAAATTTAGATTATCAACTGTATATCCCATATTCATTAAATTGTTTTCTAAATCTTCCATATCCTTGTAGTTTCTAAAAAATCCATGAATAAGTGCTATTCTATAATTCATATTAAACACCTTTTTTCTTTTAATTTTATTTATTATATCATATTTAAATGAATTTTAAGTGATATGAAAAAAGAATTTTTTTAAGTTTCTCTCAAAAAAA
>ERZ773027.351-NODE-351-length-29400-cov-6.388243_pt1 | contig 29400 bp, 25 predicted proteins | sample MGYA00511032_ERZ773027 | MGnify/ENA primary metagenome ERZ773027 (study PRJEB29015, sample SAMEA2738138) | human oral metagenome | biome: human oral; feature: human-associated habitat; material: saliva | place: China | collected 2190 ... | reverse complement strand
AGTCAAAGGCTATTATTGTTTGGGTTGAATAAAACTGTTGAAATAAATGGTATGAAATATAAAATATGATAAAAAACGTAGAAAAATAAAATAAAATATGAAAAAAATGTATACAAATATTTTTTTTTGGTATAGAATACATATATAGAGAGTAGCATGTAAGGGGCTGACCAGTATGGAGGTCTTATGTGTGCAGATACCGTCAGTATTCTATTATGAGTATTGGCGGTATTTTGTTTTTATGGAGGATAATTTATGAAGCCATTCAAAAATTTAGACGAACAAATAGAAATATTAAAATCGAGAGGATTAAAGTTTAATGATGAAAATAAAGCAAAAAAATATTTGTTGAATTATAACTATTACAACATAATAAATTGTTATAGTAAATTTTTTCTAGAAAATAATGATAAGTACTTTGATGATGTTTACTTTGAATATATACTAGAGGTACATCACTTTGACAAAGAAATAAAAACAGCAATTTTTGAAGCAATAATTGAGGCTGAAAGACATTTTAAGTCTATATTTGCATATACGTATTCTGAACATTACAAGGATGTAGTATATCCGTATCTAGATATTAACAATTACAATAACGTAAAAGTCATTGAAAGCAGCCAATTAATTGGCAGGTTTTCAAAAATCATTAATAAGAAAATATATGAAAGAAAACCAAGCTCTATAAAACATTATTATAATAATCATACACACGTACCTATTTGGGTATTGATTGATTACTTGACGTTTGGGGAAGTTAACAGTTTATTTAAATACTCAAATGCTAAGGTACAAAATAAAGTTGCATGTAGTTTATCCAATTTTTTAAAGAATAATACAGAAAAAGAAGATAGCATTATAATTAAACCTGAATCTATTGTTTTAATATTGGAGAATTTAGCTGAAATTAGAAATATAACAGCCCATAACAATGTTCTTTTAAATCATAAAGGTAGACATGACTTGCCATACTTAAAAGAGTTACATAAACAATTCGGCGTTAAAAAAACAGATAATCGTCAAAATGTATATCAATCATTAATTTTTTTACAAATATTTATTGGATATAATCAATATTCAATACTTAATAACAAGCTAAAAAGAAGAGTTGATAAATTGAAAAAGAAAATAAAACAAGGTTATTTTGAAAAGGTAATTGATTCTCTAGGATTTCCAGAAGTATGGGAGAAAAGAAGTCAGGACAAACCACCTTTTAGTGGATAGAGGTGATATCATGGTCAAACGTGCAAATGGTGAGGGTAGGGAAATACATTAGTGAAAAAACTAAGGAGGCATCTTATGGATCCGGTTTCGTTGACAATGTAGCTGAATTTTTCTCTACTAACTATCCTGAATTAAAGGGCTTTAATCGTAGAGGACTTTACAGAATGAAGCAATTCTACGAGTTGTACAGTGGCGATGAAAAAGTGTCAACGTTGTTGACACAATTGAGTTGGTCTAATCATTTGAAAATAATGTCTGGATCTAAAAGTAAAGAAGAAAGAGAATTCTACATTAACTTTGCAATTAAGGAGAATCTAACTCATCGAGAGTTGGTAAGACAGATGGACAGTGGCTATTATGAACGTTATATGCTTTCAAATAGTAATAATTTGCCCGCTATACAAAGGGCAAAACAGGAGACGCATAATTTGTTTATGGACAGTTATGTATTGGAATTTCTTGATGCTCCCAAGATTGGAAATGAAAAAGACTTTCAGAAGTCAATTCTTGAGAATCTGAAGAACTTTATCTTAGAAATTGGAAAAGATTTTTCCTTTATAGGTAATGAGTACAGAGTACAGGTCGGAAATCATGACTACTATATAGATTTGTTATTCTATCATAGAGGATTATCCTGTTTGGTTGCTTTTGAACTTAAAATTGGAGAGTTTAAACCAGAATATGTTGGTAAAATGAACCTATACTTGGAGGCACTGGATAGAGAAGTGAAGAAACAAACCGAAAATCCAAGTGTAGGAGTAATCCTTTGTGCCTCTAAAGACGATGAGGTAGTAGAATTTGCATTAAGTAGAAGCCTTTCACCTACAATGGTATCTGAATATAGGTTAAAATTGATAGATAAGAGTCTCTTACAAAGAAAACTAAAAGAATATATAGAAATTGTTGAGGAAATAGAAGAATAAATTTTTGAGGAGATATGGTAAATGATTAGTGTTTTAAAAGACTGGTTACCAATGGTTATTTCAATTATTGCTATTATTGTAAGTGTTAAAATGAATAATAAGAATAAAATACAAGAACAGAACTACAATAATGCTAATGGAAAGGTATAAGATACAAAAAGACAACATCCATAGCTATAATTTTGCTATGGATGCTGCCGCATAATTTAATAGATTTTATTGATTTAAATTATCACCAACGTTATTTGACATAGAGCCTATTTAATATAGGAAATAATACCTGTATAGTAGAAAGGATATAATAGGAAAGAAAACTTACACAATAGAAAAGACAACTTATAAGGAATAGTTCGTAAATAACTCGAGTAAATGAAAATAACTCTCTGTTAATATGATAGATAAGTATAAAAGTAATATGTATGAGTAAAAGTTACAACAAAAAAGTTACAAGAGCTTCCTTATTTGGTAACTAAAACTAGATAATAAAATAAAAGCTCTTGTAAATATGAAAAAGCTATTGTATAATAGTAAAGATGTTGAAGAAAAAAGCAAATAAAACAAAGAAAAGCGCAAGTAGGATGTATATAAAAGACCTATATTTGTTGATTTTTTTGGTTTTTTTGAATTTTTTTGCAAAAACATCTTGAAATTATTACAATTTTGTAATAATATTAAAGTGTGAGAAATGTATGGTTCTATATATTGTTCGGAATCATAAAGAATTATTAAAAGAAATGTAATCAATAATATGTTTGGGAGGAATGATAACATGAAGAAACAAATAGCTGTTTTAATGGCTGCTGCGACTGCAGTAACGACTGTAGCTCCAGTGCTAGCAAGTGCTGACACTATCAAGCATGATAACGTGTCAATCGGTGAGGTAGAAGCTAAGATAGCTGCTGCTTTAGCTGACAAGTATGCAAGCGATAAGGAAGATGGTATAAGAGTACCAGGTCCAGACGCTGTAAAGGGATATGAAAACTCTAAGTATGCTGTAATAGTAGATGCAGATGCTGCTATAGCAGATGCAGATGCTTATGGACTAGTTCCAGTAGCTAATACTATATACAGTGGTCTTGCTGAAGCTACACCAGCAGTTTCAACACATGTAAGATATGTTGTAACTGATGCTGCAAAGGTTAAGAACCTAATCGAAAAGAGAATGTCTTCTCCACTAGCAACTGGTGTAAAGGCTACTAGCGTTCTAATCGTTGACAAGGGTGTAAAGGACAATAAGTCTACATACACAACTACTAACAAGCACTATGTAGCAGGTACTCCAACAGGTACTGTAGCAGGTGATGTAACAGAAGCTGATACTCAGATTGCATTAAGTGATATAGACACAAAGGATAAGATTGACAATTTAGCTGGTTTAACAACTGCTGGTGTAACTCCTGTATCTTTTGTAGAAAAAGTAACTCGAGAAGTAGTAAATAATAAAGTTACAAAGGTAACTATAGAACTTAAGAGTGGTAAGAAGATTGAAGTTGGTGTAAACAGTGAAGCTCTTGACTTTACAGCTCCAAAGGCTGAAAAGCAGGCTTTAACTCTTGACCAGGTTAAGAATTCTCAGGCTGTAGCTAACCAGGTAGTAGACTTTGCTAAGATAGCAAACGTTGGTGGTGTATCAAGAACTCTTGACCTACCACTAGTTGGAACTCACGAATACGTTCTAGATGACGTTGAAGTACACGAAATAGCTGTTCCAACAGTTTACACAAAGGCTGAAGGATATAGCAAGGCTGGTGCTGACCTAATCAACCCACTAATAAGAGCTAAGAGAGACAACAAGGCTGACTACTCTTTCAACTATAAGGGTGTTAACTATGCTCTAGCTACAAATGCTGGTGTTAAGGTTGCTAATGACACTCAGGCTGAAGCAGCAGTAGATACTGCAAATGCTAAGATAGATGTAGCTGGTGACGGTTATGTTCTAAGATTAAACGTTAGAGTTCTAGACAAGAACGATAAGGATAGATTCAAGACTCTTCAGTTCAAGTTCGAAGGTAAGACTCAGCAGGATCTTGTTAGAGTATTAAATGACCTTAAGGGTAAGAACGAAGTAGTTGTTGGTAAGTTCGTTAAGCTTGCTGGTTCTGACAGAGCTGCTACAGCAGTAGAAGTATCTAAGGAAAGATTCGGATACAAGGAAGCTGATTCTGTAGTTGTAGTTGGTGCTAATGCATTAATAGATGGTCTTTCAGCTGCTCCTCTAGCTGCTGCTAAGAACGCTCCAGTTCTTATAGCTGGTAAGAACGGTCTAGACAATGGATCTCTTGCTGAAATAGAAAGAGCTTGTAAGGACCTAAGCAACAAGACTGTATACATCGTTGGTGGAGAAAACTCTGTACCATACGCTGCTAAGAAGCAGTTAGAAGATAAGTTCGGTGCTGTTGTTGTTAGACTTGCTGGTGATGACAGATATGACACTTCTCTAGAAGTTGACCACAGACTAGTTAAGGATGGTCAGGCTTCAACTACTAGATTCGTAGTAGGTGGAAATGGTGCTGCCGATGCTATGTCAGCTTCAGCTGTTGCTGCTAAGAAGACTGCAGGAAAGGTATCTCCAATCCTAGTTGTTAAGAAGGATGGTATAAAGGCTACTACTAGAACTTACCTAGCAGGTAAGGTAACTCAGGCTTACGTTGTAGGTGGTACTTCAACTGCTTCAACTCAGGTATTCAAGGATATCGAAAAGGTTATAAACCAGACTCCAGCTAATGATAATGCTACTGTCAACGAGGTTAAGAGACTTTCTGGTGAAGATAGATACGCTACTAACCTAGCTGTTATCAACGAATTCTACAAGGCTCCAAAGGCTAACGGTCTTGCTGTAGTATCTGGTAAGACTCAGTACCTAGTAGATGCTCAGACTGCTGGTGCATTCGCTGCTGACAGAGGTCTAGCTGTTCTATTAACTGCTGACAAGCTAAACAAGGCTCAGGAAGATACATTAGCTAATGGTGTATTAAAGGGTCTTAAGACTAACATCTACCAGGTTGGTGGAGTTGTTTCAAATGACGTTATGAAGAGCGTTGTTGATATACTAGGTCTTTAATCACTAGTTAATAACTTAAAAATAATACTAATTTATTAGTAATACAGATATGGATAGGGATTTTCCCTATCCATATTTTTTTACCTTTTCTCTAACCCTTCCACAGGATAAAAAGGTGTTGCAATACCAAAGAATATAGGTCATAAGCTATGATATTATTAAAATATATGATAAAATATAGCTTGAATAACTATAAAAAAGGGGGGTTGGTCTATGCAAAATACAGACCTAATAATTAAAGAACTGTACACCAGGTCCTACGAGCTAGACCAGGCCGGCAAGCTGGACTTATCCTTGCCAACAAACAGGCTTATCCTAATAGGGACAAAGGTCCTAGACAACAGGTCTAATGGACCTATTAGTTTCGATGTGGACAGGCTTTATGATGAACTAGTCTACTTCAACTCCTATGGGTCTAAGGATGACGGATGCCCCTTGTCCTTCTTCTTAGCTATGATCTTGGCCAATAGGTCCTACCAAGCATATGAATCATGCTTGATAGACCTTATAAATAAGCTTATGACCTTCTACACGACCCCTGAGAGCCTAGATAACTACATAATAGAAGTATTTATCCTTGATAGTCTTATAAGGGCTTATATTAGGTCAGGAGAACCAAGTCAAGAGGGAGATAGGATCCAAATATTTAAGGATATAAAAGATAAGCTAGTATCCTATAACCTAATAAAGGAGTCAAAGAAGGAAACCATAGGTTTCCAGCTAAAGAAAATAAAATATATAGAAAAGGTCCACAGGCTGATAGACCACTTAGAGGGACTGGGCGGTTTTAAATATGACCTTGATAGTCCAGACCTACTCGACCTCCTAGGAGGGCTAGACGATGGTTATGTTGGTGAGGACAGCCTTTCAGGTCTACTTGATATCCTGCTTGGCTACGACAAAAATGACTCGAAGCTTGAAGGGCAAGGCCAAGAGAGTGAGACCTTTGTACTTTCTATGGCAGACTACCTAGTAGATATACGAAATAGGAAAAAGATCAGCCGTAAGTACCAGGTCAAGTCATCTCCTAAGCACTTCTTAAATGAAGAGGTAGGATACCAAGGTATAGATCCGATCCTAAACAGGTATAGGGTAGTCAACAAGCTAAAAGAAAAGAATTTATATTTAGTAAAGCTAGAGACAAAGTCAGGTTTGTATACCATGACATACACCATTAAGGAATAATTTTTTGGGTATAATCATTTATATAAAGACGCTTGATAAAGAAATCTTATTATAAATATAAAGCATGAAGGGAGCAAGTATGAAAAATAGATTAGACAAGTATATACTAGACAAGACCGAGGAATTAGTCTTTATTACCATAGATGAATCTGAAGACCTTGACCTAATGGGCTATGTACCACCTAAGGAGGGTATCAAGCTACCTATTAAGTCAAATGTCCTAGTCAAGTCAATCAAGGACAAGAAGGCCCAAGAGGAACTCAATATGATGTCTATGATTGATGCCATGCTATACCTAGAGGGGATAGACCCTGATTTTGTGTATAATGTGGAGTATGACGACCTGATTGAAACATTTGCAAGGAAGGCCAACTTTAACTATATGGAATATATGGGCTATATGTCCAACCAGGCCTTTAGTAAGGGTGAGCTAAGGGATGCCCTAGTATATATCAGGGCCTACCTAAGGATGGATCCAGACGATATCATGGCCCTATACCAGTATGCCATTATTTGTCAGGAATTGAGCCTTAAGTACCAGAAGGATGAGGATATCAAGGCCATGAATGACTTCCTACTAGAGGCCTTGGCCAGTCTAGAGAAGATTTTGGATATTGATGATAGCTTTGCTCTTGCCTACTACCAGCTAGGCTTCCATTATTCCAACCAGAACAAGTTTACCAAGGCCAAACTGACTTGGGACAGGGCCTTAGACCTAGGCATAGATGAAGAGTCAAGGGCAGATATTATGGAAAACCTATCAAAGATCGACCACAAAGTAAGGTATGAAAAGGCCTACAACCTTGTATTCCAGGGTCAGGCCCAAGAGGCACTAGAGGACCTCCTAGACCTAGAAAATCAGTATCCAGACTGGTGGAACCTTTTGTTTATCATCAGTTTAGCCTACAAGTCACTGGGAGACCTTGGCCAGGCCAAGTCCTACCTAGAAAAAATCCTGATTACAAGACCAACCCAGGTAGATACTCTTGTAGAGATGGCCCTTTGTCTTGCCCAGGAGGCTAATATGCCAGGAGCTATTGATTACCTGACCAGGGCAGCCAAGTTGAAAAAGGACGACCCAGAAATTCTATGTAACCTAGGCATGGCCTACCTACATAATGGTGAGGAAGATGAGGCCAGGTATTATATTGGAAGGGCCTATGAGATAGACCCTACAGATGAGGTTACCCAGGCATGTATGAGGGCCCTTGATGCCAACTAAGTGTAAGTATGTATAGGTATTTTGTTAATGATTAAATTAATAGAATTATATTGACTTAGAAGGCTATATAACCTATACTATAATTATGAAAAATATAAAAATGTTCGAAAATGAACGAACTATCAAGTTTTTAAAAAGCTATATTGTATGAAAATAGCTTTACCAAAATTACTAGTATTGAATTTTCACGGAGGTGTATAGTAATGAGTTTTAAGTCAGATATTGAAATTGCACAGGAAGCTGTGGCACAGGATATCAGGGATATCGCTAAAAAGATTGGTTTAAGTGAGGATGATATTGAGCTTTATGGTAAGTATAAGGCCAAGATTGACTATAATGTATTGGATAGGACAGAGGACAGGAAGGGTAAGTTAATCCTTACTACTGCTATCAATCCAACTCCAGCTGGTGAGGGTAAGACAACTACATCTATAGGTGTGGCAGATGCCCTGGCCAAGCTAGGTAAGAATGTAATTACAGCCCTAAGAGAGCCGTCAATGGGACCAGTATTTGGTGTCAAGGGTGGGGCAGCCGGTGGTGGTTATGCCCAGGTAATACCTATGGAGGATATAAACCTACACTTTACAGGTGACATGCATGCTATCGGGGCAGCAAATAACCTTTTAGCAGCAATGCTAGACAACCATGTATACCAGGGCAATGACCTAAATATCAACCCTAAGAGGATCACTTGGAGAAGGTGTGTGGACATGAACGATAGACAGCTAAGAAATGTCGTTGATGGTCTTGGTAAGAAGGTAGACGGTGTAACTAGGGAGGATGGTTTTGATATCACGGTTGCATCTGAAATAATGGCTACCTTCTGCCTTTCAAATAATATAGGTGAACTAAAGGAAAAACTAGGCGACATAGTTGTTGCCTATACATATGATGGTAAGCCAGTGACAGCTAGGGACTTAGGTGCTAATGGTGCTATGGCAGCAGTCCTAAAGGATGCCCTTAAGCCAAACCTAGTTCAGACCCTAGAGGGGACACCAGCAATTATCCACGGTGGACCATTTGCCAATATAGCCCATGGTTGTAACTCTATTATCGCTACTAAGATGGCCCTACATATGAGCGACTATGTGGTAACTGAGGCAGGCTTTGGTGCTGACCTTGGTGCTGAAAAGTTCTTGGATATCAAGTGTAGGAAGGCTGGAATTAGACCGGATGCAGTGGTTATAGTAGCTACTGTAAGGGCCCTTAAGTACAATGGTGGGGTACCAAAGGACCAGCTAAATGAGGAAAACCTTGAGGCCCTAGAAGCAGGACTACCAAATCTACTAAAGCATATAGAAAATATTACCCAGGTATACAAGTTACCTGCAGTAGTTGCAATAAATAGGTTCCCTCTTGATACAGAGGCAGAGCTAAAGCTAGTTGAGGACAAGTGTAACGAGCTAGGCGTAAATGTAGCCCTATCTGAGGTTTGGGCCAAGGGTGGAGAAGGTGGCCTAGAGGTTGCCAAGGAAGTCCTTAAGTTAATAGATGAGGGAGACAATAGGTTTGAATACTGCTATGATGATGATATGTCAATCAAGGACAAGCTAAATGCCATAGCTACTAGGATATATGGTGCTGATGGTGTAGACTATACAGCAGAGGCCAACAAGCAAATCAAGGAACTTGAAGATCTTGGTTTTGGTAAGTTACCTGTATGTGTGGCCAAGACTCAGTATTCCCTATCTGATGACCAGACTAAGCTTGGTAGACCATCAGGCTTTAGGATAAATGTAAGAGAGGCCAATGTATCAGCAGGTGCGGGCTTTATAGTTGTATTGACTGGGGCAATCATGAAGATGCCAGGCCTACCAAAACAACCAGCAGCCCTAAGGATAGATGTTGATGAAAAGGGTGTAATATCTGGTCTGTTCTAAATTCCTATACATAGGAAATATGCCTAAAGCATATAGATAAAAGATAGGTAAAAGTATATAGATAATTCAGAGGTTAGGATGACTACTTTCATTTTAGCCTCTTTTTTGTTTTTTTTATTTATATTTTGACTATTTTATGGTATGATAGTAGTATATACTAGCATATTTAATATGGAATTGGTGGGTCCAAATATCCCACTGGACTAAATAGTAAGAATATAAAAGTTATTATAGTAAAACGTGAGTTATTGGAGGGAATAATATGAAGTATAATAAGAAATTATTAGGGGTAGTATCTGCCTTTGCTATAGCTTTACCAATGTCACTTGGTTCTGCCTTTGCAAACGGTACAGTTGATTTTCTTAAGACGTCTTCTACAGGCGACAAAGTTGCAGGTGCAGAGATTACTTTCTATCAAGCCGGCAAGAAGGCCTTTACATTTAAGACAAATGCTGAGGGCAAGGTGGATGCAACATCAGTTGCTTCTGCTAATTCATATGATGTTACAAACATCGTGGATTCAAGTGGTAACCTTAGCCTGAAGGCAGGGGAATATACATATGCTGAAACTAAGGCTCCAACAGGCTACATGCTAAACTCTAGGCACGAAGCTCTGACTGTAACTGATGGTTTGACTTCAAATGTCGAAATCAAGAACACAAAGTTCAAGGATGGCTTGGGACAGGTAATTGTCAAGTCTTTAGACAAGGCGACAAGTGCTGCCCTAGGTGGGGCTACTGTTGACCTAAAGCAGGGAGACAAGCTACTAGCAAGCATCAATTTTGATGATAAGGGTAATGTGATGGATGCTTCTTATATTACTGCTGATGGAAGAAATCTTGGTCTAGAAACTGTGGATGGAAGTATACTAATTAAGCCTGGTGACTATATACTAGTTGAAAACAAGGCAAGTGAAGGTTATGCCCTAAATACGCAGGCCTACAAGCTAACAGCTAAGTCTGGGGTTACAACTACAATTGAAATCCTTCAGGAAAAGTCTTCTTCTGCTACTAGCACAAGTGAAAAGCAGACTGGTGTAAAGCTAAGAATAATAAACACTAACAAGTCAGCTATATCTGACCAGGAAGTGTCTATATATGCAGTAGACAAGGACAAGAAGAACCCTAGACTAGTTTTCAAGGGCAAGACAGGTGCAGATGGTTACCTAGATGCAACTAAGGCTACTGAGGGTATTGCCCTATTAAAGGATGGTGTGGTATCACTACAGCCAGGTAACTACTACTACCAGCTAACTGGTGGTACAAACCACAATGACTTTACTGTTGAGCAGGACAAGGTAACTCCTATAGAAAAGCCTATTAAGCTTAATTCAAATAGCAAGACTGGTGGGGTTACAAGCACTACTTCTAAGTCAGCAAGCCTTGCTAAGACTGGTATGGTTGGAGGTCTAGCACCGTTAGTAGGTGGTGGACTAGCTATAGTAGCTGGTGGTCTAGCTATCACTAGAAGAAAAAAATAATAATATAGGTAATATATAAGAAACTTATCTCCCCTGGATTTTTCCAGGGGTGTTTTTTTGTCCAAAATCACTATTATCAACACCTGAAGTCACAAGTAGCTAAGAAAATAGCCTATATCTAAAAGCCATATAGAAGAATTTGAAGTAGTATTTCCAATTTATGGATACATATATATGAAATTAGCCTAAATTTAGCCGTATATTGGTAAGAGATATCAAGCCCAGGTCCTATAATTGTAAGTGTAAGAGATAGCTACTCATTACAGGTAAGGATTTCAACGTTGATAAAGAATATTTTTTAAGGAGGAAAGTTATGGTAAAGGTAAAAGAAACAAAGGTAAGCTACAGGGCAAGATTAAAGGATGGTCAGGGTAAGGATGGCAAGGATAAGTTTGCATATATAAATTTTGCAAATATTAGGCCAGACGCAGCAGACCAGGACGTGCATGAGGTAGTAAAGGCTATATTAGGCCTACAGGAAAAGGAAGTAGATGCAATCTTCAAGCTAGAAAACAAAGAGCTAGAGGATGCCCAGTAAAATTGAGATCATAAGGATAATTTTGAAAGGAGATAAGTAATGGAAGTAAGAAAGACTATATCAATGAAGTTTAAGAAGGATGATGGCAAGACCTTCAACCTATCAGTGAAAAATCCTGGACCAGGTGTAAATGAAGAGGCTATCAAGAAGGTAATGGACAAGATAATAGAAAAGAATGTCTTCAGGATAAAGGGTCAGGGCTTGGTGAAATCAGTAGATGCCAAGCTTGTGGAAACTAGCACAGAGACATACGACCTAGTCCTATAAGAGGCCGTAATGGATAATCAGACAATAGTAGGCATAATTCAGAATGTTGGTTTCCCTATAGCCCTTAGCCTCTACTTGTTGGTGAGGATGGAAAAGAAGGTAGACCTATTGTCAAACAGCATTTCTGAGTTAGCTAGGATACTTGCTGAAAAATAATCCCTAGGTCAAATGGCCCTACTAGTTGAAATAAGTAACTAGTAGGGCTATTTTTATATACTTTATAAAAGTACAAATGATTTATAGTTAAAAAACACAATATTCAAAATATTTATACAAAAAAACTTTACAATTGTCTAAATAAGTGATATTATAAAATCGCATTGATAATTAAAATCATAAAAACTATATTAAAACTTAGGAGGAAATTTTATGCTAATGAAAGAAAAAACTAGTAAAGAGGTATCAAACTATGCTTTATTAAATTCTATAGCAGATAGTTTTTATACCGACCTAATTGACTCTATTGAGGAGACAGATCCTATAGTGGATGTTTTTGCAGGTGTATGCAGAGAGATAACTCTATTTGTGATGAGGGACTTTCTTTATTCAGTTTTTGCAGGAACGGATACCGGCTACAAGCATTTTTCAAACAAGGATGCCAAGGTTTCTGTTAGAGATATTTTAAATGCAGAGGCCCTGCTGTCGGGTGATTTTGATTGTTCAGACCATGCCAAGGCCTTGGCCAAAGAATACTTTGACCCAACTGTATTATCTCTCTTGTTTTCACTTAGGATGACTGGGGATAGGATTGATGACAACATTGACCTTATGGAGTCTATATTTGATGAGTGTAAGGGTGACAGGACCTATATAAAGACTGCCAATGCCCATGCAAGAGACAAGGATATGGCCATTTGTAGGCTACTTAGGACCTGTTATTCTATGACCAGTAAGGAGATTGCCAAGCATATGGGGATTACAGAAGCCAAGGTCTACAAGCTTACTGCAGCCTGGGATGATAGCAAGGATGGCCTATATGTGAGGCTTTACAAGTACCTTTATGCCAGGATTATGGCTATGAGAAATAGGCTGCTAGACGACCAGGAAGGAAAGATATTCCTAAGGGCAGCAAAAAATTCTAAGGACTATATTTCTATAGATACAAAAAATACTTTTCTAGAGCCAGAGACTATGGGTGAAGAAGAGGTTGACGATATTATTGATGATTTTAAGAGAAAGAAGGAGATTGAAGCTATGAATACAAGACTTGGAGTAGATATTAGTAAATATAATGGTAGGTGTAACATGGACTTAGCCAAGGAGTCAGGCCTAAGTTTTGTCATTTTGAAGGCTGGCAGTGGCTATAGTGGTGAAGACCCATACTGGGTAAGAAACTATAATGCCTGTAAGAAGGCGGGGCTAGGTGTTGGTGCCTATTGGTACTGCTATGCTACAAATGTAGATGAGGCCCTAAGAGAGGCTGATATGTTTATCCATTCTTTGGAGGGTATGGAGTTCGATTATCCGGTCTACCTGGATATGGAGGACAAGTGCCAGTCTAGACTGGGAAATGACCTTAGGACAAGAATAGCCTATGCCTTTATGAAGCGGGTCGAGTCAAGTGGCTATTATGTTGGTCTTTACACAATGAAGTCCTGGCTGGACAATTCCTTTGATATGGAAAGGCTCAAGGAATTTGACCTATGGGTTGCCAGGTGGTCAAGTAGGGGGCATGGCTACAAGGGGCCAGGCTTGGTAGGTATGTGGCAGTATACCAATAGGGGACACTTTAAGGGTATAGGGACTACCAGTGAGGGTGGAAGTGATGCTAATGTTGCCTATATCGATTATCCTACAATTATCAAGAAGAAGGGCCTTAATAATTACCGAAAAAAGAAGTAGCTTAGGGGTTCAGAGTCGACTTTTATATTATCTTTGTGTCTAAATTTGTTATAAGAGTTTAATCAATTCAGGAAAATATTAGGATTTACCGATATTATTCAAATAAATATTGGTAGATCCTTTTTTATTGGGTATAATATTTGTGAAATTGATTATTAAATTAGTGATAAATGCTAGGAGGATATAGATGAGAGAGTTTTTATTAAAGCAGGGTGTCCCTCAAAAGCTTTTGGATGAGGTTGAGGCCTTTAGGAAATATTACAAGCTGGAGGATGAATATATAGACAGGATACCCCAGCCTAGGTATAAATATTATGGTGGCCAGGTTTGGTCAAAGCTAATAGCGGGCATATTGGCAGGCTACAATGTACTCCTATCAGGGCCTAAGGCTACTGGTAAGAATGTATTGGCAGATAACCTAGCCAGCTTATTTTACAGGCCAATGTGGAATATGTCTATGAATATTAATTCGGATGCGGCCAGCCTACTAGGGTCAGATACCTTTGTCAACAATGAGGTGGTTTTGAGGAAGGGGCCTGTATATATGGCTGCTGAAGTGGGTGGATTTGCAGTTTTTGATGAAATAAATATGGCTAAGAATGAATCCTTGGCAGTAATTTATTCCGCCCTTGACCATAGGCGTATTATAGATGTACCTGGTTATGATAAGATAAGACTACATGAGGCCAGCAGGTTTATAGGCACTATGAACTACGGCTACATTGGTACTAAGGAGTTGAATGAAGCCTTGGTATCTAGATTTTTGGTGGTAGACATGCCTACTATTAGTGAGGATAATCTGAAGATGATCCTGTCTGAGGAGTTCAAGCTAAGAGATGACTACAGGGATCTTTTCGTCAAGCTATTTATGGACTTACAACTAAAGTCCCTGAATGCAGAAATTTCCTCTAAGCCGATAGACCTAAGAGGTCTATTTGCTTCAATTGAAACTATGGCCCAGGGCTTGGACCTTAAGTCTGCCCTAGATATGGGTATAGTAAACAAGACCTTCGATGTTTATGAGAGAGAAATAGTGGCAGATGTTGTCGCTTCACTCTTCCCAAAAAATTTGGACAGTAAGGATATTTTTCTTGGATAGGTCATGTTTAAAAATAGAAGATAAAATATATAGGAATAGAAGATAAAATATATAGGAAAGAAGATAGATATGAAGGATAATAGGATAAGAAAAGAAAATACCGTCTGGACTGTTTCAGAGGACTATTCTTTCAAGCCCCTGCTAGATCTTTTTGATACCTACGGGGATAGCGATATGGATTACTATAAGATGTTGGTCCTGGGCTATGTCTACAAGGTAATAGACATGGAAGCCTTTATGGAGTTTCTATATGTCCACTACGGAAAAACCCAGCTAAAGGATGAGTTTTTAAAGCTGTGTGAGGTATATTTTGACGACTGCCTTGCAGGTGACCTAATCAAGGTCAGGCCAGGAGCAGCTGGATATAGGAAGGACTTTTTGGACAAGATTCTTGCCAAGGGCTTGGTAAAGGAAGACCAGGATGGCCAGTCAAGAAGGGCATATAATACTTCTCAGGCCTTGGGCTACGTATACTATGCTAGACTGGCAGGTATTTTTGTAGACCCGGAAAGGCTAGGTATTTCACCAGCCATTGTAGACCTGGTTGACTATATGCAGGCCAGAAATAGTGCCAAGACTAGTCAGGAGATAATCCAGAACCTAAATGCTGCCTTTTTGAAGTATTTTTTTGTAAATACAAGACTGGACCTATCCCAGGCCAATGGGCTTGATGATGAGATGGGTGACAAGGAAGATAAGCCAAGTGCTAGCAAAAAGGAAGTGGAGACGCCAAAGCAGTCTAGGCTAAAGCTGGCCATGAAAAAGAAGTTCTTAAAGCCAGGTCAAGATATAGGGGCGGATATGACCATGGAGTCTGCAGAGTTTACCAAGGGCATAGACATAGATGAGTTAGTCCTTGATAGAAACGAAAGTCCCCTTAGCCCTAGTATGACCAGGTCCAATGATACAGTAAGAAAGATGGTTACAAATAGGTTTGGTAAGTCGATTTTACCGGGCCATACTATAAACAGCCTAGAGGCCGACCTTTGCAGGGGCATCCACAAGGGTATAAAGCTCCATTTTACCAGGGGTGACTTTGATATAGATAGGGATAATATTTACTATGCCAAGTCTATCAAGGCCCAGGCTGAATCAAATATGGAATACTACCGTGATAATGAGTTGGTTTTTAGGAGGTCTATAAATGAGCTGAGGGAAATCCTAAAGAAGAAGCTGGTATTTGACGATGAAGAGGATATAGAATTTGCAAGCTCAGGTAGCCTAGTAGTTTCTAGGATATGGAAGAATAAGGCATTCAATGAAGATAAAATTTTTGCCAGGGTAGATAAGAGGGAGATGACCTCTATATCAGTGGATATTTTACTTGACGCATCATCATCTCAAATGGAGCGTGAGGGTCAGGTTGCTGCCCAGGCCTATATTATAACAGAGGCCCTGACTTCCCTAAACATACCAACTAGGGTACTGGCCTTTAGTAATCTTTTTAACTTCTTGGTGGTTAATGAGTTTAGGGACTACAAGGATCCGAGGTCTAAGAATTCCAAGATATTTGACTACAAGGCATCTGGTAGCAATAGGGATGGACTGGCCTTGAGTCTGGTTGCAAAGCTAATGGATGCAGGTGACTATGATAAAAAGATAATGATAGTCCTAAGCGACGGCAAGCCTAATGATAAGATAAACCTTGGAACTAAAGGTTTTTTTGAAGTGGATGGTCAGGACTATATAGATGATCTTGCTATCAAGGATACTGCCCAGGAGGTTTTTAATATGAAGCTGAGGGGTAAGCATGTCCTAGGGATATTTACGGGCCAGGAGGAGGACCTGGAGCTTGAAAAGAAGATTTTCGGTAGAGACTTTGCCTATGTGAAAAACTATGACAGGTTCTCAAAAATTATAGGCTTCTATATAGATGACATATTGGAATAAGATATTTGCATATTTTTTGTTGTAAAGTTTAAATAAATTGTTAATAATTTCTTTTTAGGGGTACTTATAGGAATGAGTATAGGTATATAAGCTTTAAATCCACTTCTTGCTAGTTGGGTTTGAGCTAGGTGTAGCTATACAGACAAATGGGAATATAATTCTAGAAATTCAAATCAGAGAGTAATTATGTGAGTCTTAGGTAAAAAAACAGTTTTTTAGTTTTAATTAGGAGGAATGATAATGAAGGGTTTTTTAAACGAATTTAAAGATTTTGCTATGAAGGGTAATGTATTAGACTTGGCAGTCGGTGTTGTTATGGGTTCTGCATTTGGAACTATCGTAACTTCTTTGGTTGAAAAGATAATCATGCCACTTGTTGGTATTATAGTTGGTGGTGTAAACATAGCAGACCTATCAGTTAAGGTGGGTAATGCTACACTAGGATATGGTGCCTTCTTACAGGCGATTATTAACTTCTTGATTATTGCATTCTCAATCTTCTTGTTTGTAAAGGCTATAAATACAGCTACTAGCAAGTTCAAGAAGGCGGAAGAGGAAGCTGCTCCAGCTGTAGATCCACAGTTAGAATTATTAACAGAAATAAGAGACTTATTAGCGAAGAAGTAATATAGGCTAGGCAAATGTATAGTTGAGGGAAACTTTTAAATAGTGAAAATATCTCCTCGATTTGTTCTTGATAGGCTAGTTATTCTAGTTCGGTTTTGACCGGATTTGGAATTAACTAGCCTATTTTTTTATTTTAACTAAGCTTATAAATTATAAGATGAAAATCAAAATTCAACTGTAATCTTTTTTGATACTATTGCCGGCCAAGCTATATACATGCTATAATAGTGGATATTCATGCTTTATTGGGAGGTGTTAGCATTGAAGGTAAATGATAGAAGACAGGATGTCTTTGAACTTTTAAAGTCGAGTGAAAGACCGGTTTCTGCTGCTGATTTGGCCCATAAATTTGGTGTCACTAGACAGGTTATAGTTGCTGATATTGCCCTTTTGAGGGCTTCTAATATAGATATTGTATCGACGAACAGGGGTTATATTTTAAAGGCAAATCTTCCGAGCAAGCCTAGGAGGGTCTTTAAGGTAAGTCATGATATGACGAGAACTCTTGATGAGCTAAACTCTATCGTTGATGCTGGTGGAAGGCTTTTAGATGTAATTGTAAACCACCCGGTTTATGGGGACCTAAAGGCTGATCTGAATATTTCCAATAGGAGGCAGGTGTCCATCTTTATGGACAAGATGGACCTGGATGGTAATAAGCCCCTTAGCCTTTTGACTGACGACTATATTCACTACCACACTGTTGAGGCGGATAACGAGGAGGACCTAGACTATATAGAGGAGGTCTTGGCCAAGGAGGGCTTTTTAGTTGTAGATAGATAGTGAGGTCTGCCATGAATAAGAAAAAAATATATGATTTTCATACACACATATCTAGCCTAGAGGTTTTTGAGGCCTATTATGACCAGGATATTATACCCCTAATCAACTGTCAGAGTCGTGATGAATTCAAGAGTCTGATGAATAATAGGGAGGCCTTTTCTGGGAATAGGACTCGTGCCTTGGACAAGGTTTACTATAGCATGGGAATACATCCATTTGATGCTGACATAATTGGCCAGCAGTTTGGATCTTCCTATGAAGACCTTATTAAGGAGGCCAACCTAATAGGTGAGATAGGTATGGATGCTTGTTGGTGTGATACTCCCTTCGAGGACCAGGAAAGGGCCTTTATTATGAGTCTAGACCTGGCAAAGAAGTACAATAAGCCTGTTATACTCCATACTAAGATGATGGAAGCCAAGATATATGAGATATTGAGGGCTTATGATTTGGATATGGTTATCCACTGGTATAGCTGTGACAAGTATGTAAAAGAATTTATTGATCTAGGCTGCCACTTTACGGTAGGTCCAGCAATTTTTGTAGATGATAATGTAAGAAATATGGTCAAACTCTTGCCCCTAGACAGGATATTGGTTGAGACTGATGGGGTGGAGGCCCTAGAGTGGTTATTTAAGAAGAAGTTTGATCCAAGAAATTTGAGGAATACTTTGGAGGCAGTAATACAGGAGCTGGCAGATATCAAGCAGGTGAGCTTTGACCTAATGTCAGACTACTTGCTTGCAAACTCCGAGAGATTATTGAGAAAGGAATAGTATGAGTAATATTAGTTTGATAAAGAGTGTGATACCCTACTTTAATAGGTATAGAAATATTTTATTTATAGACCTTTTGTGTGCAGGTCTGACAACTGCTTCAGAAATGATCCTGCCCCTAATACTTAGGTATTTGACTAATGTGGGTATTGCAGATCCAGGCTCTTTAACCCTCAACCTAATAGTGAGGATAGCTGTAATATTTGTCCTTATCAAGTGTGTTGAGCTAGTGGCAGTGTACTATATGGCGTCTATAGGCCATATAATGGGGGCAAAGATTGAAACAGATATGAGGTTTGATATGTACAAGCACCTACAGACCCTATCTGATAATTTTTACAATGAAACCAAGGTAGGTCAGATTATGTCAAGGATGACTAATGACCTTTTTGATATTACAGAGTTTTCCCACCATTGCCCAGAGGAGTACTTTATAGGCTTTATAAAGATTTGTATATCCTTTGTGATCCTATTAAATATAAACGTGCCTTTGACTTTGGCAGTATATGTTATGATACCTGTGATGTTTATAAGTACAAGCAAGTTCAAAAATAGCATGAGAAGGGCACAGAAAAAGCAGAGGGTCCATGTAGGTGACCTAAATTCTAGCATCGAGGACAGTATCCTAGGAATCAAGGTTGTAAAGAGCTTTGCCAACGAGGATATAGAGCTAGAAAAGTTTGAGCGTGACAACAATAAGTTCTTGTCAATAAAGGAGCTTTTCTATAAGTCTATGGCCGGTTTTAACACAGTAAATAGGAGTATTGATGGTCTGATGTACTTTATAATTATAGTGTTTGGTGGCTACCAGATGATGAATGGAAGGCTAGAGCCAGGCGATATGTTGGCCTATATAATGTATGTAACTACTCTATTGGCAACTGTTAAGAGGATAGTAGAATTTACAGAGCAGTTCCAAAAGGGTATGACTGGTATAGAGAGGTTTAATGAAATCATGTCAATAGAGGCAGAAATTGTTGATTCACCTCATGCCATAGATTTAACTGATGTAAGGGGAGATATAGAATTCAAGAATGTATCCTTTAGGTACAATAAGAAACTTGACTATGTATTGGAAAATTTCAATTTGGATATCAAGGCCGGTAAGAATATAGCCTTGGTGGGCCCATCTGGTGGTGGTAAGACTACTGTATGTGCCCTTATACCTAGATTTTACGATGTGAGTGAGGGTGGCATCTTTGTTGATGGAAAAAACATCAAGGACTTTAGCCTTTATTCCTTGAGGAATAATATAGGTATAGTCCAGCAGGATGTCTACCTATTTTCAGGAACTATTATGGAAAATATTAGGTATGGTAAGCCAGATGCAACAGAGGAAGAGATAATAGAGGCTGCCAAGCTTGCATCGGCCTATGATTTTATTATTGAACTTGAACATGGCTTTGATACCTATGTTGGTGAAAGAGGGGTCAAGCTATCAGGTGGTCAAAAGCAGAGGATATCTATAGCCAGGGTATTTTTGAAGAACCCTCCAATTCTGATTTTGGATGAGGCTACTTCTGCCCTTGACAACAACAGTGAGGCAGTGATCCAGGAGTCTTTAGAGGTTTTATCTAAGGGAAGGACTACAATTACTATTGCCCATAGGCTGACTACTATACAGAACGCAGATATGATAGTTGTTATGACTGCTGATGGTATAGTAGAAAAGGGTAGCCATGAAGAATTAATGGAAAATAAAGCTTATTATTATAACCTATACACAAAGGCTGGTCAGTAGCCCTGTTTATAGGTGGATAGAAGGGGTTAAGAGATGAGTGAATTTATTATAGCTTTGCACGCTCTTGTATTCTTGATGCATGCAGGAGAATCAAAGTCAAGCGAGGAGTTGTCTACCAATTTGTGTACCAACCCAGTAAGAATTAGAAAGGTAATGGCCAAGTGCAAGAAGTATGGCATAGTGACTACCAAGGCAGGTGTCAATGGTGGTTATATGGTAGCTGACAAGGGTGAAAATATAAACCTAAGGCAGATATATGATGCTGTGTCTGTACCTATTATAGAATCAAGGTGGCATTCTGGTGATATGGATTCTGATTGTGCCATATGTAGTGGTATGGCCCAGTATGTTGATGAGCTATTCTTTAAGATGAATGAAGAATGTGTAAAGATGCTTGAAAATATCAAACTTTGTGATGTAGAAGAAAGATTGGGACAAATAAAAGAATTAAGGTTATAGAATAGTGGTATTTGCGTAAATATGATATAATAGATTATATACTCTACGAAGGGAGATAGAATATGGCTTCAAAAAAAGACACCAAGTATACTTTTAAGGGCAACAATAAAAAGGTTGACAACAAGTATGCAAATATATATGAAGATTTGAGCAATAAGGACAAGTTGTATGAAGAGAACAGTCTAAAGAAACTCCATAAAGATGAAAATAATGATATTAATAAAATAGGTCAGCCTGTGGTAAGGGAACTTAGCCTAGAAGAGGCTGAAAAAAATGCAAAGATGAGAAAGCAGGCTATGCTAAATGAAAAGCAGATAGCAATTCAGAAGTCTAGTCCTGTAGTTAACCATACTATGGCCCAGTCCTATGATAGGATAGAGAGTCTAGAAAGGTTGAAGAGGGAAAAGGAAGCTTCCAGATTGGGTCAAGATGTTGACAATCCAGAATATATCAAGCAAAAGGCCAAGGAAAGAGCCAACATGGACAAGTCTGATGTAGAAATCTACAAGGAATACTCTGACTTTGATAGGTCAAGTGAACCTAGGGACGAAGAAGATAGCGAGCTTAGTGTTGCTGATATAGAAAAGGGCTTGAGTCGAGACAGTGAAGCTGATGACTTTAAGACCAAGAAGATAGAAAATCTAATTGAAGCTCTTAGCAAGCATGAGGATGAAAGGCCTACTGAACGTCTACCTAAGGTAAGACAGACTAGGAGAAGTCCTAGGCCGGTCACACTTGAGGATGATGTAAGGATAAAGGAGAATGAAATAGAAGAGCTCCTTAGGAGGCGTAAGATCCAGGAAAGAGAAGAAAGCTCTAAGATGACAAGGGCCGAAAGAAAGCAGGCGAGGAAAAAGGCCAAGGAAAATAAGAGGGATACAACTACTAGCAATCCAAACAGTGCATATAGGTCAAGGCTAGATGTATATAAGAATAATGCCAAGAAAAATGCTGAGAGGATAAACTTTAAGAGGTTGGGTCTCCTAATTATAGGTATAGTGTTAGTTGCAGTATTGGTAGCAACAGGTATAGATATGTTAAAGCATAAGCTAGGAACAAGTACACCTACAAAGACTACTACAAAGACTAGTAGCAAGACTAGTACATCCACTGGCAAGACCAAGTCTACGGCAACAGCAAGCAAGACTGCGACTAAGGAAGAAAAGATTAAGAAGCTAGAGGCTATCAAGAGCAAGTTAAACAGTCAGGAAGCTGAAAGACTAGACTACATAATCAAGAATATAGATTCTTATCCAGATACTTTGATAGACCTAGTTGCTAGGAACCATGAAACGGTTGACTTTGTATATAGCTACAAGGATAGGGAAAAGTACAATAATAGAAAACTATCTGCAGATATCAATTCAAGTTATTATGTTGATGGTGATGTGCCGCTATTCCTACAGTGGGATAGAAGGTGGGGCTATAGGATATATGGCAAGGAAATGATAGGTCTTTCAGGTTGTGGACCAACATCTCTAGCCATGGTAATAAGACACTTTGATTCTGATTCTACTGTCAATCCTTATGATGTAGCCAAGTACAGCCAGGATAATGGATATGTATCAGCTGACAACTTTACTAGCTGGAAACTATTTGAAACAGGCTTGTCTAAGTATGGTCTAGAATCTCAGGACGTAATACCTGTAGAAGCAAAGATGAAGAAGGCTTTAGATGACAACAAAATTCTAATAGTTAGCGTTAAGCCGGGAACATTTACTGAAAGAGGCCACATTATAGTTATCAAGGGCTATAATAAAAATGGTGACTTCCTGATCAATGATCCTAATAGTATAGTTAATACTAACAAGACATGGTCATTTGATGAGTTGAAGAGTGAAATAAGAAAGATTTGGGGTGTAAGCTCTAAGGGATCTACTAGTTCATCAGCAAAGTCAAATATCAGGTCGGGATCAGATAACACATCATCAAGCTCTAATAGTTCGTCAAGCTCAAGTGATGATACATCATCAAGCTCTGACGGAGACGCAAGTATTATCCAGGACATAGACTAGCTAATAAAATAAATAATGCTAAAACAATTATTGGTTATATAAAAATAGGAAGATACCTAATTTAGTTATGGGTATCTTCCATTTTTTTACAAAAGTATCTTTTGAGTGAGAATAATACAAAATTATCTTAAATTTTCTGGAATTAAGAAAGAAAAAGATTTTCTCAAAAAAATCCATAAATAGTTTAAAAAAAGATGTTAAAAAATAAATAATGGTAAATATGATAGCTTTAGAGAAAAATGCTTAACTAATCCTTAATTATAGGGATTATAAGGCTTAGTCCCTAAATATAGGCAAATGTTTCAACATAATGACAACGTTATCTGCAAAAAGTAAAGATTAAAAAAGGAAAGGCTAAATACTTTTATTATATTTAGTTATACATATAAAATAATGAAGCTAAATATGATAATTTTAATAAATTAACCTATAAAATTAAGTAATATATATTTAACAAAGATATTTTTAAATAATAAAAAACAACTTGACAACTTAATAAAAATAAACCTATAATAATATCAATAAAGAAAATTAAAGTATAATACTTTTTTAACATGAATTTACAAAAATAAAGTAAGTGGTTAAAAAGTAACAGAAGGGAGTAATTTATGACAAAGAAAGGTAATTTTAAAGACATCCTAACTTTTGGCTTTGCCCTGTTTGCCATGTTCTTCGGAGCAGGTAACTTGATATTCCCACCATATTTGGGAATTATATCAGGACCAAGCTGGTTCGTAGGATTTGCTGGCTTCACAATAGCGGATGCTGGTTTGGCTTTATTAGCAATTATAGCGATTGCCCTATGTGAGGGTGACATAATGAAGTTATTTGAAAAGATAGGTAAGGGACCTGCAATCCTATTAAGTTTTGCAGACATCATGTGTGTCGGTCCACTACTAGTAATACCTAGAACAGGTGCTACAACATACGAAATGGGTATAACTCCAATTTTTGGACAGAATACGCCTATTCTTCTAATAACTATTATATTCTTCGTACTAACGTTTATACTAACAGTTAGACCGTCAAAGGTAATAGATATAGTAGGACAGGTATTGACACCATTCTTGATAATTGCCCTACTAGTAATCATAGTAAAGGGTGTAATATCACCATTGGGTCAGCCAGTTGCAGAGCCAATGATAGCCAATATATTCCAGAGAGGTATCACTGATGGTTACCAGACAATGGACTGTTTCGTTCCACTAGCAGTTGGTGCAGTATTAATCCTTACTCTAAAGGAAAAGGGCTATACTGAATCTAAGGACCAGGTAAGCCTATTAATAAAGGCTGGTGTAGTTGCATGTATAGGTCTTGGCGTAATCTACGGTGGATTAACTTACCTAGGGGCAACAGTATCTTCTATGTATGGTGTTGATGCTCAGAAGTCACAGGTTATAGTAAATATAACTCATCTACTATTAGGTAACTCAGGTAAGACTGTATTGGCAATAGCAGTATCATTAGCATGTTTGACGACATCAATAGGATTAACATCTGCAAGTGCAGAGTACCTATCAGGTCTTACAAAGAACAAGGTTAGCTATGCAGCCTTTGTAGCAATCATTTGTGTATTCTCTACAGGAGCTGCTACAATAGGTGTCGCTGGATTGGTAATGATCGCCAACCCAATACTTGCTATAGTTTACCCTCCAACAATAGTTCTAATAGTATTAACTATTGCTAGAAGTAAGGTTAAAAGCGATAAAGTATATAGTTTTGCAGCATATGTAACACTTATAGTGAGTGTATTAACTCTAGTTTCTACTAAGGTCCCAGCTCTTGACTTCATAAACAAGCTACCACTGGCTAACTTAGGATTCAACTGGATTATACCAGCTATCATAGCAGGTATCATAGGAGCTCTTGTAGGAAAGAAGAAGCTTGCCTAATAAAAATATAGAAAAAGCAAAAAACTTGCTTAAATAAAGTATGTTTGGGTAAGTTAATAATGCACATAAAATAACTCAAGATAAACTAATAAAAATAAAAAGGTAGCCATTTGAACTCGGCTACCTTTTTATTTGACCTTTTTTGCAAATAGCTGTATAATTAAAGTAAGTAATAAATAGGTAGAACTTATTATATCGCAATTAGCTGAAAGGGGTGTTTTTTTATGACAACTAAGAAGATATTGGTTCCGATTGATGGAACAGAGAGAAGTATGCACTCTTTGAATTTTATTAAGGAAAATTATTCTCCTGAAAAAGTAGAACTGCATATCATAAATGTAAAAGAACTAGTTTTCATAGATGGAATTTCTATGAGTGATGAGATTAAGACTTCTGAAAAGAATGGTAGGGAACTACTAGACAGGGCTAGACAATTGGTGAGCGAGTATAAGACAGAGGCATCATTTACTTTTGGCTATGCGGGTGATGAAATCGTAAGAAATGCTGAGGAGCTTGGAACTGACGTGATCGTAATGACTAAGTCAACTAAGAAAGGCTTAACTAGAATGATTGGTTCTTGTACAGCCTATGTTTTAAAGCATGCTAAGTGTACTCTAGTTATAGTACCTGAATAGTCTATAGCTAGAATATTGATATAAAGTAATTTAATAGAGTGACTATTGCTCCCTTGGAAATTTCCAGGGGAGTTTTTTTGCGATATTTTTCTAAAAAGGGCAAAATTCCAATAAAATAATCACAAATAAAAAAATATTTTGTCAATTTCCTAGACTGTAAGCATTGCAAGGCAAGGAGTCTAACTTAGGATAATTTTTTTTTGAGAAAATGTTTCTTTTTTATGAAAAAAATGTTTATGAAAACACTTACAAGGGTAATTCCATAACAGAGTAAATTTTGACGTCAATCTATATAAAAAACAAATTTTAATTATGGTGACCCATACAATTCGTAAAGTAGGGGTCAATTAAAAAACATTATGGAGGTAATTATGAGTAAGATTATAGTAGTAGGTGCAAACCACGCTGGTACAGCAACAATTAGAACAATTTTAAGTAACTATCCACAGCACGAAGTGGTAGTATATGACAAGAATAGCAACATTTCATTCCTAGGTTGTGGTATGGCACTTTGGATAGGAAAGCAGATTTCAAAGGCAGATGGTTTGTTCTACGCTGATAAGGCTCAGTTAGAATCAATGGGTGCTAAGGTACACATGGAAGCTGATGTACACAAGATAGACTTCGATGCTAAGAAGGTATTCGTTAAGTTAAAGGATGGAAGCGAAATAGAAGATACATATGACAAGATCATACTAGCTACAGGTTCACTTCCAATAATACCAAATATACCTGGTAAGGATTTAGAAAATGTTCAGCAGGTTAAGCTATACCAGAATGCTGCAGAAGTTATTGAAAAGCTAAAGAACCCAGACATTAAGGACGTTGTAGTTGTTGGTGCTGGTTACATAGGTGTAGAATTAGCAGAAGCATTTGAAAGACTAGGAAAGACTGTAACAATGGTTGATATAGCTGAAACTTGTCTTCCAGCATACTATGACGAGCCGTTCACTAGCCTAATGAAGGAAAATCTTGCTAGCCACAATATAAACCTTGAATTTGGTCAGACAGTTCAGGAAATAAAGGGAACTGACGGTAAGGTTTCTTCCGTAGTAACTGACAAGAAGGAAATCAAGGCAGATATGGTTATCCTTTCAATAGGATTCAGACCAAACAATGCCCTAGGTAAGGATAAGTTAGAATTATTCAGAAATGGTTCATACCTAGTAAACAAGAAGCAGGAAACTAGCTTAAAGGATGTTTATGCTATAGGTGACTGTGCTACAGTATATGACAACACTATAGACAACACTAACTATATAGCACTTGCTACAAATGCTGTAAGAAGTGGTATTGTTGCTGCTCACAATGCAGCTGGTACTGAAATAGAATCTATTGGTGTTCAGGGATCAAATGGTATTTGTATCTACGACCTAAAGATGGTTTCTACAGGTATAACTGTTGCTAAGGCTGAAAAGCTTGGTATAGAAGTTGGATACACTGATTTTGAAGATACTCAGAAGCCAGCATTCATAGAAACAACTAATCCAGATGTTAAGATAAGAATAGTATATGACAAGAAGACTAGAGTAGTTCTAGGTGCTCAGATGGCATCTGAATATGATATGTCAATGGGTATCCACATGTTCTCATTGGCTATCCAGGAGAAGGTAACTATCGATAGACTTGCTCTATTAGATATATTCTTCCTACCTCACTTCAACCAGCCATATAACTATATTACAATGGCAGCTTTAGGTGCTAAATAAATTGAAAATACTAAAACAGCCACGGGGTGATATGCTCCGTGGCAATGTTTTGGCAATGTTTTATATTTTATTCTTCTAATTGGTCCAAGAAGTCAACTGCTTCAGAGGACCTATTTTTATATAGGTGCGAATAGGTGTCTTATTAAACAGCCTATCATTTTTCCTTGGCTTATATATGATCTTTATGTACCCATAAATATATGCTTTTAGTCGCTTATGTATGTATACTTTCCGTACGGAGTGTTTATTTTTAGTAGCACAAAATTTTTTACTTCTATAGTCGTATGAATGGTTTATATCAATATAATTATCATGGATGTCACCAATTGTTAGCCCTAATAGCACACCATATCTAATTCCTGTGTAAAAAAGTATTTTAAAGGCGATAATTTTTTCAAAATCATCTAAATACCCTAAAAAGTATTAAATTCATCAACAGTCCATTGAGAGGTCACGTGCGGATATTAGGTCAGCCGATGAGGTGGTCAAGACAATTAATGAACCCTTTTACAACTGTCTGAAGGAAATTGAAAAGGAAGAAATATCTGTACTACACTACAGGTATGCAGAGGAGAACGAACTTGTTTACGACCTTGTAACTAAGCTTCTAACAGGTGATGGCTATAAAGGCTTCAGAATGGGTTTTAGAAGAGTATATGGACTGGATAGACAACCCAGCAATACAGTTAGAACTAAATACCCTATCCACTAGGTCGAGGATAAGCCACCTAGAAGAAATATTTATTAACATCCAAAAGCAAATAGACAAGGCATACATCTAACAACATGAAGCGGTAGAATCACTTATGAAAGAATCGCACAGACTAACTACCATAAGGTGATATTTGATATAGGGTGGCTACTGGCGAAACAATGGTAAAGGACTTTCATAGGATGTATAAAAAAGGGTAGCCGTCACACTGGTACACACTGAACAGTCCTATTTTAGTAGCTTAGGAACACTAAAAGCCTACAATGAAATGGTGTTGACAAGTATATCTATATTGCTACCCTAGACTTAAGAACATCTGATATATGCAGAGATTTAGACCATGAAGTATTTGTTATTAAGAATGCACAAGCGGGGGTTAATTACCCACCAATGAACCAGAAGTACAACCGCATCGTACACAGGATCCTTACAAGGCACTAGGGTGGCTAGAGACATGTTTAACAACGAAGTTAAAGTAGACACAAGTCACTAATTTATAAAGAGTAGCACAATAAATATGTTGAGCCTGACCCGAAGTATTTGACAGAGGAAAAGAAATGGAACAATAGACATAATGATAAGGAACAACACGAGCGATATATAAGAGCAGGAGTTGAAGTGCCTGAAAAATTTGATAAATACCAGGAAAAGAAGTATAATAATAGCAAGGAATATTGGAGAACAAAGAACTAATACAGGAGCTTCTATGCTATAGATAAAAAAGAGTGGACTGAAGAATTTAAGAGTAAATGTAAAGAGACGATTAATCGGTTTGCTAAAGAATATGATTTGGGCTTTAACGATCATAGTGTTGCGAGATATTATGATAGAATATCAAATAAAGATAAAAAGACTTATATGATTGAGGAAGATTTTGTAACTCTTGAAAAAGTAAACCTAACTATAAAGGGTCAGAAGGCAACCTCGCAGTGTTTAGAAATGAGATTGCTGTTATTAAATCTTTTGATAATCCTGGTCATATAATATCAATAGTGCCAAGGAAGAATGCTAAGAAAGGATGGATTAAATATGATTAAAGATCTAATGGATTTAATTAAATCATATCTCAATGGTGATATAATTACAATTCCTGATGGATATCAAAACATCACAAGAGAGTACAACTTCTATCACTTCTTAGAGGATTACTTAATTGATAATTGGGATGATATTGTTACAGATGAGACACATGATATAGTTGATGAACTCCCTGAGTTATGTGCAGAAACTGAGCCATATACTGATACTACAGATATGGATGCCATACTTAGAGAATATTATTATAAATTAAAAGAAGCAATACGATTTATATAAGCACTTTAACAGTAGTTAGGTGCTTTTTTAGGGCTCTATGTCAAATAACGTTGGTTATAATTTAAATCAATAAAATCTATTAAATTATGCGGCAGCATCCATAGCAAACTTATAGCTATGGATGTT
>ERZ773027.350-NODE-350-length-29516-cov-3.823428_pt1 | contig 29516 bp, 26 predicted proteins | sample MGYA00511032_ERZ773027 | MGnify/ENA primary metagenome ERZ773027 (study PRJEB29015, sample SAMEA2738138) | human oral metagenome | biome: human oral; feature: human-associated habitat; material: saliva | place: China | collected 2190 ... | reverse complement strand
TAGTTGTCTCAGAGCCAAAGTTAGAAGAACCAAAACCACCTCTTTGTGACGAAGGTTGTTGTGGAGATTGTGGAGAACCCCAATCTGGTACCCCATTCCAATCTCCTCCACCTTGATGTTGTCCAAAATTACGCTGACTCATCTAAATTACCTATTACCTTCTCTAAACTATGTGTCTCAGTATTGAACACTAAAACATATTCAGAACTAATATCGGATAACTCACCTGTTTCTTTATGAAAACGTAAAGTTTCATGGTAGGAGTTATCATCTCTTTGATACAAAGTTACAATATCATCGTCATTAATTAAGTATAAGAACTTGCAACGCTTGTCAGTGTTCCAATCTAACTCTAAAGCTAAAGCACCCAATAATCTCAATGGATTATAAGTAACACCCGTAGGTGGTCTTCCTGCTAAGTACTCAGCCCATGAAACTTTTTGTCCACGTAAAGCTTCAGTAAGGACATCAAAGCCTACGTAAAACTCTTTACGTATAAATTCCTTGAGTGAAGAGCCATCTGAAGGGAATACAGAACTTAAACTTTGCAAGTAATCAGATACAACACACCATTCAAGCAAATCTTCCCTTAAAGTTGAAACAAAACGGTCTTTTGTTCGTTCATTTAAACAAAATTGAACTAAATATGGACTACCTTGAGGTTTAAATCCCTTCAACAAGTCGTTTAAAATAACCAAGTTCTGATACCCTAGAACACTGTCTGAAAAATCATTTAAAACTAACTGCACTAAATCAACATAATGACCTTGATTAACGTCCTCTACTACTTTATCAGACAAAGGAACATCATAAGAGCTAAATAATTTCTGTACCACATCAACTGAAACAGTATATTTAAACTCACCTTTAAAAGATAGATTGAACTGTAACTCAGAACCCCCACGTACTTGTACAAATCGAAACTGTTTCAAATTGTACACTTCAATATTCTGTAAAGCATTAATGTGCTTAAAGTATAACTCAAACCCCTTTCTAAAAGCATCTCTGACACTTTTACAGTCATCTAAAGCAGTAGAGTCCAATACAAATCTAAAATATCGTTTATCATAAAACATGTTACTATTTATCACCTATATTCTAACCTTCTAAATCACTAAAGAACTTCGTAAATTCACTATCCTCAGTAGGTTCAATCACACTAAGTAAACCTAACTCATTATCTTCCGAATTATTCGAAATCTCACTTTCTGATGCATCAGAAGTTTCATCATCTTGGTACTCTTCAAAATTAAATCCATCTCCTAAAGGAAAATCATTATCTGGATTTGATGTAAACATATCCGATAATTTAGAGGGTTTAGAACTCTGCAAAGTCTCACCTAACTGAAAAACAACCTCATCGATACGCAACTTATCCAGTTCTTCTACTCGCTTCATATACTCATCATTGAAAGCTTTTTGAGCGGTCTGTTCATACCGTTCTACTACACTTAAATGACGAGTAGGGAATTGGAAGTTCTCCGCTCTATTGTTAGTGCCTATACCTACTAAAGTTTCTACACGATCTACTGAACCCAATACACGTAATAACTCCTCAAAGTTAGCAGATTGAATTAATGGTAAAACCTCAGAATACCCCCTACGAAACACTCCTTTAGACTCATTCGTTAAATAATCTTTAACTTTTTCTACGCTCATATTAAGAACCTGCCTTGGTTGTTTCCGTAGTTTGACGAGTATCGGTCGCACTTGTCTTATCTTTGTTTAAAACAGAGTTCGGGTCAAAAGTAGAACCCTCAAATGCTTTTGGTCTACGTGAAATCTCTTCATCATACTCTTTTAGAATATTATTGATAACAGTTTCACCCTCACTATACTTAGCGTAATTATCGAGTTCCATATCATTTGAAACTAACCAACCACCTGTGCTTGTACGCTTAGTTAAAGTTAAATTCACGGTTATAGATTTCTTCTTAGCACCCTCAGACTTCCAATAATTTGAAACATATTCGTATAAGAAGTTTCTAGCTTTAGTTGAATCTGCCTCTGTTTTACGGTAAGAATAAATACCCTTTAGTAAGTTCTCTCTATCCGATTTCCAAAAATCCTTATTAGATAAGTCTAAAGCCTTTAATTTAACCGTTACGTTAGTTTTATCATCCGCAAACGTAGCTTGACTTTCAATACCCTCAATTTCTAAACTCAATAGAAATTGTTGATACATAGACTTTTTGAAAGACTCTGAGTATGTAAACTCTGCTTCGGAATTAAAATACCCGTTCAACGTCTTCAGTACTTGGTCTTTGTACGCATATTTCTGAGCAGTTGCAAAGTCTAACGTAGATAACGAACGTAAAAATGTACGAATAACCTCAGTTTCAGATAAGTTCTCATCACCTAAAGCCATACGAGTACCCTCATCTGACCAATAATAACCCTCACCCGCTTCACCGTATTTACGAATTAAACGCTTCTGTTCTTCCTCAAAAGGAGTTAAAGCCTCCTTCTTAGAACTCTTATTTGTAGTTTCTACTTGTTCATCAGAAGATTTAGCTTCACTTGCTTTTTTCGAGTGATTACAAGCACGTACACCCATAAGAAGAACCACAAGAGCCAATATACTTAAAATAGTGTACCTAAAACCCTTTTTATTCCATAATTCTTTTACCTTATCCAAGATTCACACCTCACTAAAATTCTAATTCCCCAGTCAAACTAACGGGTTTTACTAAATCAGCAGATACCGCTGCTATATCTACACTTCTACCTGTAATGTAATTGTACTTCTCTGGTTCCTCTTGCAACATATCATAAATTACTCTCAAGTAAGCTGTTGAATAATACTCAATACACTCACTAAATCTCATTTGAAACTCTATAAATGACTGAATACTTACCGAACTTACACTAGAATCAACTCCCGACACACGTTTCAATCTAGCTAAACTCTCTACTAGGAAGTCTGTCTGCTGCTCAAAAGACCAACTCTTAGCTAAATGAATAATCTGATGAACCATACTATCCTCAGACATCAACGCATAACGTCTCAATTGTCTTACTTTCTTCTCTTCTTCCTCTTTCGTTAAATAAGTTAACTTACGAATACGAGATAAAGCAAGTTGTCTTTGAGGATAATCACCCTCAGCAATCCCTAAATCATAAAAAGTCAATAACAATCGTGTTAAACCTTTCATAATCTGAACTCCACTTTCGGGGTATCTTGTAGCAGAAGTTAAAGAATAACCAACTGTTTCAAAATCCTCCAATAATAGAGAACCTGTATATAGTTTAATAGCTACAGAAGTGTTCGAAGTTAAATTGAACTCCCTCAACGAACCACCTACTCTATGAGCATCGATCGTTATAATACCCTCTTTGGATTTTTCTTTTAGTTTACTTACATAACCATTTACAACTGAGACTGGTAAAACCATATACTCACCCTCTACAAAAGAAACCTTTTTTCGAGGGAAAGATAATTTACCTTTAGATAAACTAATTGTTGGAAAAGCCAGTAAACCTTGATTCAGAGTGTTCCCAAAATCTTTATAGACTTTACCAAGACTTGTTTTCTGTCTATCAGTTACTTCAACTGCACTCTCTAATAAAGGCAATGCTAATGTACCTAAACGAACATCTTGTTTACCTAAATTGAAACCTTGTAACTCTTTAGACTTAAAAGGTGAGGTAACTACATAACAATAAGTGTTTGCAAGTAACCACAAACCAAAACGTAAATCTTCAAATTTTTTGGAAGAACCAATCTCAAAAGGTAAATCTGACAAAGCTTGACTTCTCATCTTACCCAATAGAACTTCAATGTTTGTCCCACTAACTGAAAAACTTGGATTAAACCCCTCAGAGTTTAAAAAACCCAAAGGTAACCCTTTATCAGCTAAAAATTCGCCAACCTTCCACAATAACTGCTCTTGTTCTTTATTAAATACCAACCGTCTAAACCACCTTTCTTAGTCCGATAACTTCGCCACTAATTTCGCAAAATCTAACCTTGAAATCTCACTTGTGAAATCTGGTAAACCGTCTTTAATGCAATTAAATAAGTTATCTCTATATAATACATATAAAAAGCCAAAGTAAAGCTCAAAAGGTAGAAAGGTTTCACAAAACTTAACATAATCATCTAAAGAAATCTTTTGTGAATGCTTATAAATGTTACCTAAAATATCTTCTGGCCCATAGAACCAAATAGATAAAAATTCTTTTTGACTCTCCAAACCAACTTTAAGCACAGATTTAAATACACTATCAATTTCTGTTGTAGGAAGTTCTAAAAAACCACCTTTAGCAATAATATAAAGAATTACTGCTTCTCCATAAGTTAAATAAGACTTCAATCCATATTTTCTCTGAAGTTCATCAATAAAGACACTATTATAATGAACTCCTTTAGCAGAAAACTGATTATATGCGTTTTCTCGCAATACGGAACCGTTTAAATGCAAATACATAGAACCATCTGCACCATATTGGTAAGGAAGATACCCTTTCAACTGTGCTTCCAACACATCTTTAGCGTCCTCTTGATTTGTATTCTCATCAATATCAACATAAACATCAAATGGACTCTTCACTTCTACAAGCAAATGTGGTGGCACATCCCCAATAAGACTCTGGGATGAATCTGCTAATAATTGCTCACGTAAATTTTCCCAAGAATGCCTAAACTCTGAATTATCCTTACGAGTTTTTAGCAAATCCTCCATCTCATCAGAGATTTTTGCTAAAGTCTCTTTTGCAGTACCCTCACGTAAAGCCCTTTGTAAATCTTCTAACGTTTGAATATTATCAGTTACAGTATCAATAAAGTCTACTTGACTGCTCGTTAATTCAACCGAATCCCCATCAATTAAACGGTCAGCCACAGATTTAAAGTTAGATACCCCTTTTAATAACCCATCCTTATCTGTGAACACACCATCTACACGGAAAATAACACCACCTTCAGAATCATTCAATTCTAAATCGTAAGTAGATAAGTCATCTTCTGAGGAAACCCTTAAAGTGTTTAAACACTCCCACAAGTTATCACTAACTGTGAGTGGCATAGAGTTACCCTCAACTAAAATAAAGGTTAATTCCTCACCTTTTCTCAATTCTTCCTCAATCGCTAATTGAACCGTTTTGCGCTTAAATTTGCGAGAGACATTCGAAACTGCCAAAGCTAAAGCATAACCACTAGGACTATAAGAATAACTTGTATTTTCTCGATTGTCACTATCCAATAAACTCAAAACAACCATATTGTTTTGCATCTTATCACCCTTATTCTTTCTTCTGATACTCATTCAAAGTACTCCAAAATAGCTCTAAATCAGATACCTCAGAGAAAATCGAACGCAAAACCTCAGACACCTTTAACTCCAAGAAAGGTAAAGATAAACCTCCAAAACCCTCTTGTAAAGTATCTAAACTTAAACGACCTCTCTCCGTAGTAGGAACAACAATAGAAATACTACTTTGAATATCTAAACCCCCAAACTTAGAGGAAATAACACTTTTTACACAGTAAGATACATCAGACAAACGAGCACCTACTTTAGACATATTCGGAACTAACCCCTCTATCTCTAAAGGATATGAACCACCTGAACTAAAGTATACAGGTAAAAGTTCAAAATCTGAACCCAGATAATGTACTAATTCTATCTCATCTGATTCTAACTGCTTAAATGTCGAAGCTGCTAACTGCAAACCTCGACCACAACTAATAATCCGAGTCAACTAAGGAGACTCCTTTCTGTTCTAATCTATCTAAACTTCGCTTAATTAAAGATTTTCTCGTAGGTGTTAACGAAATCAATAAACCGTCCGAATCAAAACCATCTCCAAATATCCTTGAAAATTCCTTTAAATAACTTTCCAATTTGACGTTCCCACTATGTAATTGTGAACGATTCGTAACTTTATAAAAAAGCTCTAGTTTACCATCCCAATTCCTAAGATAATAAGGCTTACACCCTTTAGAAGATACCCTTGTGTATTCTCCACCTAACCCCTTAAAATAATTAACTAAAGGTAAGGCTTTATTATTATCAGAATCCCAACAAATGTAATTGTAATACAAAGGATAAGTAGTTAAACCACCTTGCGAAAAACAAATTTTATAAGGTGTTATACTCCTTACAATCAAATTTAAACCTTGCTTTTCACAATCATCCAAAATCCTCTCTTGTTTCTGCAACAAAAGATCATAAACCTCAGAATAAGGAAAACTTCCTTTAGCATCTCTAACACTAGCTAAAATATCAGCTACTTTCTCATTAGTGACTGCTATGGAACCCTTTAAAATTAAAGGTAAAATAAACTCTTCTTGCTTACGCTTTACCCCTTTTAAAAATGTCCAAGCAACACCTAACCGAATACCTCTATCCTTTGCCACCTTAGTTAAATAAGCATAATATACAGAAGATAAAGATTTTTCAACCTCAGTATAACCATCGTGTATCGAAATAGAAGCACCTAAGGTTTTAGGTAACCACATAGGAACATTACTGGAAACCTTACTTTCAGAAAGTTTAACTTGACGGGTTTGTACCCTATCTTTAATCTCACTCACACTCTTTACACTATTAAAAGAATATACTGACTCCAAATAATCAACTTCTTGATTATACTGTAAGTAAGAAAGTACCAAATTTAAACCTATTTGGAAAGAGTCAGTTTTAACAACTCGACTTTGAATATATTCTAAGTAATTAATATTTAATGCAAGAGAAATCCCACTAAGTTGGTCAATATAGTCATTAAAACCTAAACGCTTAAGTTGAGGTACAATATACTGAGATAACTCAAATTTCCTAACAATAGTCGGAGAGTAAGTAATCCCATAGTCATATAACATAACCTTTAAAACTTCAACTGCACTCCTCATTTGCAAATAACGACTATACAAGTCTCTAGGTGATAGTTTTGTAATCATAATTCCACCACCCAAATCTCTTGTATAATCGTACCATCTGGCGTTGGTAACTCTAATTTAGAGTACCCTTGCAACTTAGTACTTGAAACTAAATTACCTCTCAATGCAATATACTGCTTAGAAGATAAGGAACTAGCTTCACGTGCACCATAAGATTCCGTATACTCAGTCAACGAAACCGTAGTAGAAACACCTTTTAAGTATAAAGCTGAAAGAATTTTAACTGGTTTAAAGCGTATAATACTATCGCTCTTTAAGTCCTCTAAAGACTCTTGTTTTATTAAAGTATGACTGCGATGAGCTAAGGTGTAAACCTCAGAACCTAGTATAAACTCCACACCCGCTATAAACGGACGACTTCTTACTAACAAATTTCAAACCTCTAAACTACATTTTCTCAATTTTAACATATTTAGAGGTAAAAAGCAAGACTTAGCTTATAAAGAATTATTTATCTTGACTATTACGCTGCTCTTCCAATTTCTTAACGAACAATTTATAAACAGACATAATATCTTCTAACTTAACACCTAACCTTAAGATACCCTCATAGTATTTATCTAGTTTCTCTGCACTTATTTCTAATTTACCATCCTTAGACGGAAAATTTTGAGAACCATAACCAAAGTATTGAGGTGAACTATACTTCGTGTACAACAAACCACCTACTATTCGTGGAATTTCCTCTCCTGTTCTTTTATTTTGAATATCTGAGAACCAAACCAACTTATTGTAAGTACTTTGGAAATCAAACTCAGTAGTTGAATTAGCTAATGTCTCAAAAACTAAATCTTTATAAGACTCTTTCGTACTTGCAAACTCCTTAACAGAAGCAAAGAACCCATAATTTAAAAATTCTAAAATTAATTCTTTATCCGTCAATAGTAAACCGTGTTCACTAACTAAAGAAGTTCTAATAGATGACCACGCACCACTCTCAGCTAAATCACCCTCAACACTAGGTACTAACTCCCCTAATAGAATATACATATTATACAAAGAAACTGCACCAAATGTATTATCCATAAAGTTATATCTTAAACGATAAGCTCTTTGTTCCTCTAGCTCCTTTAAGAAATGGATACGCAAACTATTCGGTAATGGAAGTTTTAAAGCATTAAACTCATTTACAAATTTTAACAAGTACTCAAGTTTAGGAGTAGATTTAACGAAACCTTTTTCAACCAAAACATTCCATAAAACTGGTAACCCAATGCCTAAATTCTGTTGATACCCCAACTGTTGACTGTAAGCATAAGAGTAAGTCAACATTTCATTAAAGTACCTTGTTCTAAAACGAACCAACTGATTCTGAACCTGACCTTCAATATTAAAGAAGTCTTGCACACAGTCTACACCGAAACTCAACTTCTCCCCGGTCGCTTCCTCTTCTGCTACAAACTCCCACTTAATATCATGCCCTAAAGTACACTTCCCTCCGGACTCATAATAGTTAAGCTCTTTGAAATACCACGTTCCACCACCCATTAAAGTAGCCAACTTAGCTGCCTTAGCTCTAAAATAGTCCGTATCCGTGTTTAAATTCAATTCAATTCGCTTCAAACCCTCATCGTAAAAACCATTTTGAAGAAACCATCTGGAAAGAAGACGTCTTTGCTCTTCTGTAAACACAGAAGAAAAATAGCGAACGTAAGAAGATACTACTGGGTATTGTGAACCTTGAAAATTCTTTAAGACAGAACTTACCGACCGAGCCAAAGTAGGAACTTTTAACTTACTATCCCCATCTTCAACGAAGTATAAACCACTCTCTTTAATGTGTTTTAAAACTTGTTCATTCAAAACTCGACCTTTATCAATAAAGGCAGTAGGTACACTAAACGACTTTAATTTCTTACCAGATTGCATGTAAAAACCGTATCTGTCTTTACTCTTAAAATGTATACAGACAACTTGTTTAGGACTAGTTACCCCTAAATCTGCTAAACTCTCAAACTCAGAAAGAAGTCTAGCTCCCCCATCTATTAAATTATCTTCAATCTCACCAATTGATTTACGCACTACCATAAGTTACACCCCACTCTGCAAATGTGTCATCACCCCTCGATAATAACCGTAAAATTGTCTTCCACTGCTCATAACTTACTTTTTCTTCTAAAACAGAAGTTAATCTAAGGAAATCTAAGTCATAACCTAATTGATAACACTGTTTTAAAATAACACTTAAAGCTCTAAACTCTTTCTTATCCAACATGTCTGAGTTATTGGAAATGTATCTAACAAACCTCTCTGGAGATATACTAAAACTTAAAGGTGTTGTATCAAAAATACTTACAACTGCATCATCTGAATAACTATCAATAGCTACATGACGTGCTAATTGCTTCAATCTAAAATGTAAAATACCTTCTTCTGAACTATAACTAACCAAAGAATAACCAACTAACTCAGAGTTGGATTCTCTTGGGAACTCTAATAAGGCTAAATATTCTTTACTCATTCACTCTCTACTCCTCTTCTGACATAGAAACTTCAAATGCAATAAGGTCTAAATCCATTGTAGGTTCTAAATCTTTAGAAACTAAACTTACAGTCGATACAATACCTGCTGTCTCTTTTTGTATAGTGTAATCTTCTCTTGGAAATGCTAAATCTAACTCTACCAAACGGTTATAAATAGCAATAATCTCCTGTTTACACTCATCAACACTAGTTCCTACGTAATAAATATTTTTTGTCTCAGTATTACGCATTCTTGAACGGTCTTGTACAACTAAATACAAAGTAACACCATTCGTTAAAATTACAGATAAACCACCTAAATGGTCAGATACCCTCTTTAAAGACACAGTAACCACTTCTGTCTCTTGCCTATAAAGAAAGTCCTCAGAAATCCAAAAATACTGTAAACTAAGCCCCTCTAAAACCGCATCCTGACCTACGTATTCAATTTGTGGGTCAGGGCTAACATACCCATTTGGTATCTTTATATCACTAGCACAAGCAACTAATCGATACCCCTTTGGTGCTTTGATGTTATCGAGGTTTAGTTTAGAGAAAGCTAAAAACCCCTTATCGCTAAACTCTTTCTTAGTTGAAACATAAACAAAATCACAATCCTCTAGCTCTTTAAATAAATTATCAGTACTCAACCCTTTAATCTTTACAAAAGTTAACAGTTCAGATGCAATAGGACTTTGTACTAAATCTAAATGATGTAAACCAAATACACTCGGACTTAAAGACTTAATGTGATTTATAACTTGTTTAAATTCTCTCTCAAAGATTCTATCCATAAATAAGGAGTTTGTAGTATATGAAGTTATACTCCGATACTCAGACTCTTGACCTAAAGTATCTTCTTCTAAATCCTCACTAAACACAACTACACCTCACTTTAATCTCTTTGTTCTAAATAGACTGTAACCACCAAAGCATTGTTGTCACGTGTCATTTCTGCACCTACTAAGTTTTGTTTGTTAGGAAGTCCGAAAGTTTCCACTGCTAAAGGAAGTCTACGCCCACCTAACTCAACTACTAAGTTGTAATCGCTCATACCTAAAATGTTAGAGATTAAATTTGCAAGAGCTTGAAAATCAACTGCAAAAGCCGGAATCTTCTCACCACTCAATTTAGTAGCTTGTGGTAATGAGTTTGTACAGTAAATCCCAATCTCCTGTTTCGTCCCTAAAGGTTGTTTAGCCAACTTCTCTAAAAATTTCTGAAAAGCAGCTACGGTTTTCTTTCTATTCTCTAATGCTTTTTTACGCAGTTCTGTGTCTTTAGTTAAATACTCATAAGCTTGCACAGCTCTATTGAAGTCAATAGAAGCAATAACTAATTTGTCATTCACATAGTAATACTTAAAGTAATCTTCATTATCTAAAATATCTTTGATACGTTCATCCGTACCTTGTACTAAAGCACCGGAATCAAGAAAAGTTCTTGGAATTGGAGACCATGTGATACCCAACTCTAAATTATTCTGACCATGCATAGTAGGTAAAGCTAACGCCATTTGACCTAAAGCAGAAACTGTTTGTTTACTCATAATTAAACACCTCTCAATTATTATTTCACTATTATCTGTTTGCATTACTCCTCACTCCCTGCATTACTATAAATAAAAATAAGTAGGCAAGAAACCTACTTACTAATTATTTACCAACTAAATAAGCACCCAAATCACCGGGTTCAACATACTCTTTGTTTAATTTTCGATTTGAAACACTCCTAAAAATAGGAATACCCTCTGATTCTTCAGTTAATTTTTCAAAATCTGCATCAGAAAAACCTCTGAAATCATCCACACTATCAAAACCTATATAATAAACTGATTTGAAATCAATCCCTTTATCTTGCAAATTAACCTCTAGTTTCTTTGCAAAGCTTTGACAATCCGAACATGAAGATACCCCTATAAATAGATAAAAGTTCTCTCCTCTGTCAATTTTATTTATTACTTCACTCACACTAGATTGTGTGAACTGACTTACAATTCGATTATAATTATCACGCTCAGAAGTCTTTTTATAATATAAAGTACCAAAGAAAGATAAACCTAAGACAAAAACCACGAACTCTACTTTTAAAAACGAAAATAAGTCATAATATTTAAGTTTTTTGTTCATAAAACTATATATCCTCTCTAAACGTATTTTAAGACTCTCTAACGCTCATTATTTTTAAGTCATATTATTTACCTACCTTAAACTTTAAACTCGCTAGAATCGAAATTAGGGGGTTATATGTCCATTTTAAAGCCTAAATCTAAATTCTCTTGTGAGATAGCACTCTGTAATTTTTCTTTTGTAGATGTAACTCTTCTCAAATACTCAATCAAGTTATCTAAAGATTTCACAGAGTAAAGATTATCGTCCGAAATATAGTTACCTGTAGATACACCAATTAAACCTACACGTAATAAATTGTTTTCCAACGCTCTACGATTGGTGTCAAATACCGTAGGTGACATAGCTATATCTAAAAACAAACCACACCGAGTAAACAAATCATCCAAATTACTACTAGAGATATTGGGATATAAATGAACATTCGAATATTTGTTTAAATCAAATAACTTACTAGACATCTGAGTAGGCGCTGCTATATGAAACTCCAAATCTGGTAACTGCTCTACAAAATCCTCAACAGAAGTTAGTTGATCCGTTTGCGTAGTTATTAAAACCTCATTAACGGAACCTAACTCAGACCTACTAGGAACCAACAACATCATAAATTGAACCGTACACATATTCTCTAAAATACTATAAGTAGACCTATTTGTTACACTTATACTTATCTTGTCTGAATTATGAATAACATACTGTAAATTCTCCGGTATAGAATTAACAGACACTTCTTCTTGGAAAATCAACTCATGTCCAACCTCTAAACTAGATAAAACAACCTCTAATGGTGTCCCTAAGTGATTAAATGTTATGGGCTCTTTAGAATAACCTAACTCAGCAAGGCATTTATTATACAAAGATAATTTATTTAAGTATAGTTGATTGTTGTATAAAATAGAACCTACTAAGTGATTCTCATCTAGCAGCACCTCTCCACTTACAGAGTAATAACTAGTAGAAACTAAACCCAAATCTGTTACGTAAGTCTCCACTTTAAAACAATAACCATACTGATTGTAATAATCTTTCTTGTAAGGATACCCTGCTGGACTTAACCACCAAACCTCTTTTACAATCCGTTCTATAGGCTCACCTTGTAAAATAACTCTCCCTACAATCATGTCATTAGACATAATAAAGAAGTCTGCACCCTCACGCTCAACCTCATAAGCAAGAGGTAAGGTTAAATCATTCAAATGTAAAGGGTTATATTCACACGTATTATACCTTAAAAAATGATAAATCGAAGTAACATCACTAGGTAAAAACCCATCATCCTCAATCACAATAGTTGGGTAATCTTTACCCTGTCTTAATTGAGTGTAATGAATATCCCATGCATCTTGATTATACGTCTGAAACAGATTAATCATTTAAAAATTCCTTCCAATACTCCACAATAGAATCCTTTAAATAAGAACTAGCTAATTCATAAACTTTCTCTCTATCCAACTCAGCTAAATAACTTCGCTCAATAATATCTGCAAAAGAAACTAAAATGTCTTCACTTAAATAATTATTATCCTGAGGTAAGTCTAAAAGAAAACCTGTGATACCCTCTTTCGTAAATGTTGGTGTACCATAGTTGGCTCTAAACCCACTTACATACAAGCCTGAACCAACTGCTTCCAATAAAGATAAACCAAACCCCTCTCCTGAGGAAGCACATAAATAAGTAGAGTAGTTTTCATAGACATCTTCTAAATTCTGATGCCCCTTTAGTTTTATGTAATCTGACACACCTAATTCTATGATTAAAGACTCCAACTTAGAACGCTCGCCACCCTCACCATAAATATCTAAATAAAGATTGTGTTGTTTACATACTTTAGCAAAGGCTTGAACCATAGTATCTAAATGCTTTTCATCAGATAAACGAGAAACTGTAATAAACTTATGTCTGTCTCTCTCCAAACTACCTTTTAAAGTGTCTAAGAACCCAACTGGTATAGTTTTTACTCTATCAGAACCTAAACATAACTGCTCTCTTAAAATACTCGACTGTAACTCAGTAGAACAAATAAAGGCATCTACAAGGTGCTTATTCCTAAATTGATAATCATAGTAATTGTTCCACAAGATACCCTGCTCAGTTACACCCTCATGTACAAAGTGTTCTGCGTGAACTACTACTACCAACTTGAAGGGAACTCTACTCTTCAACTCAAATACAGCTTTTGCCGTACCCGTAGACCTATCCAAAATAACCGTGTCCTCAGAAGTTAAATTCAAACGCTCTACAAATACTTGGAATAACTTCTCTTTACTTGGATAATAAATCCCATCATATAGAAAATAAGAACCTAAAGAACCACCCTCATATTCTTCCAAAACACTAAGGTAACCTTGATAGAAAACTCTCTTATATAATTTAGCTACATTATTTACTGGAGTATAATACTCTGAACAATAAAGAGACTTCTCTGAGTAATAATCTTTACGAACCAAACAATAGTTATGAACATACTCTAACCTATTATAGAAACCTTTATTTAAAGCATCCTCATAAGCTAATACATACGTCTGCTCTAATAGTTTAAATTTAAGATTAGAACCAACTCTCTCTAAGTCATAGTCTGAAAACATACGTTTTAAATCCGTTTCAGTAAGAGAGCTTGGATGTGTCTTTCTCCCTAATAAAATATCATAAAACCACAAAACATCTTTACTATCTACCCCAATATTATCACACAACTGATAAACAGTAGATACCGAGGTGAAGTCTAAAAAGATATACTTCTGCTCAACTCCTAAAGACTTCAATGCAGAGTATCTATAAGCCTGTGCATATTCTACACCACTCGATGCTAACCCTATACCTAAATTTACATTATAAATTACCACTTGAAACCTCATTTCTATCTTTATCATTTTACTATAAATTCGCTATTTTGTCAATAAATCAGATAAACTAAACAAAAAGAGAGGATAGTCCTCTCTTTTAATATTATCTTAGTCAGTAAGTTTTAGTTTTCTTCTTTACGTTTAAGACCGAAACCAACGAAACCAACACTTGCTAAAGCAATACCCAACGCAGATACCCAAGTAGAACTTGCAGTTCCTGTTTCTGGGAGTTGCGCACTTGCAGTTTTAGAACCTTCAGACTGAGTAAACTTAGTTGCAGTATTTACTGTAAGTTGTTTAGTGTCTTGAACACGTCCATCTGTGTAATCAACCAATTTACCACTAGCATCGAATACTGGTGTTACAACACCACCGTCAGCTTTGATTTGAGCTTCTTTCTCTTTCAAAGCTTGCAAACGTTTAGCTTCTGCTTCTTCTGCATCTTGCGCTTCTTTACGAGCTTTCAAGTTCTCATAAACAGTACGTTTTTCTTCTGCAATAGCTACCAAGTCTTTCAATTCCCCTAGCTTAACTTCCAAAGCTCCACGTAGGTCAGAGAGATGTAGGTTAGCAGAATTAAGTTCAGCATTCAAATGTTTCAACACAGAATCACGGTTTGTCAGCATTTCAGAAAGTTTTGCAGACTTCTCTTTTGCAGTAGACAAGTCAGTAGCAGTTGTTTTCTGTTTAGCTTGCCACTCAACCAAATCATTTGAAACTCGTCGATGTGCTTTTCTAACTCCCTCAGTAGCTTCTTCCAATAAAGTCAAAAGATTTACTTTTGTCTGTTTGTTACGTTTAGCACTCTCCAATTCAGACTTAGCTTTTTCCAAAAGTTTTGCTTTCTCAGATGCACTAGCATTAGCCAAACGCAAAGCCTCAGTTGCATCTGCAAGTGCCTTCTTATCTGTTGCAAGTGTTGTTTCAGCATCTTTTACTGCTTGCTCCAAAGCTGGAATGTCAATACTACCATTCAACAAATCTGAGAATGTTTTCTTAGCATTTGCCAAAGTAATAGACGCTTTAGCTACTGTTTCCTCTGCATTCTTCAATTCGTTTTCTGCAAATGCAAACTCGGTCTTAGCATTTACAAGATTAGACTCAGCAGCACTCAATTTAGCATTTGCTCGTTTTGACAATTCATTAGCATCTGAAACAACTACCTTAGTCTTATCGAAATACTTAGGATTTTCATTTCCAAAGTCTGTATGACCTAGATAATGCACTGCAAGACCATAGGCAGTTGTAGTGCGAACCCCAACACCCATATACTGTTTATCTGGTTTGTTCCCACGGTCAAGTTGAGTCAAGTTCAATGCGTGAGCTTGGTTTGACAAGTTATCGTGGAACATCATTAAGATAACACCTTGATACACTGCACGTTTCAATTCATCCATGTTCTTAGGTGTCTTGAAGTCATAAGAGATATCCTCAGAGAAAGACAGTCCTCCATTTGCCTCTGAAACCTTATCCATAGCTGCATCGTCATGATTATCTGGTTCCTTAGACAATTTAGCGATTTCTTTAGCCAAACGAATTGAGTCTTCTGTTACTACCAATGGAGTAGTTCCAAATTTAGTACGAATTTGATTAATCAAATCTACTGCAAACAATGTAATCTCTTTGTTTTGTTCATCAGTAAGGTTATCTACATCAACAAGTTCAGTTAGGTCTTTAGCTTTAGATTTGAATTGAGACTTCAAGTAAGAGTAAGAACCACTTCCATCCCAACCAACATAACCATGTTCCAACATTTCTTTGTTAGCTACTGCAACAATCTTTTCAGCAAGTGCATCTGTTGGGTTTTTAGCATACTGTTTCAATAGCGAAACATACTCATCACTTACACTAATAGTGTTTCGTACCCCTGCATCTGCAACTTCACTCTTGAAAGTGTCAAACTCAGCTTGTGCTTGTTTAAGTTTTTCTTCTGCACGTTGTTTTACAAGAGTCTTAGAAGATACCTCACCATTAGCATTGTTCACTTCAAAGTGAGCATCAGATACCGCTTGTTCAGCTTCCTTAATTGCTTTTTCTTTATTTTCTTGCGCAAGTTTAGCTTGATTTAATGAGTCCTTAGCAGAAGTCACGCCAACTTTATCTTGTGCAACTTTAGTTTCCAAACCGTTAACCTTGTCACTCAATTCGCTAGTATCTACAGTACCTTGCAATGAGTCTACTTTTTGTTGCGCACTATCAATCCAATCTTGAACTTTCTTAATGTCTTCCTTTGAAGCATCAGCTAAATTCTCTGATTCAGTGATTCGTTCTGCTAGTTGACCCTTAGATTTCTCAAGAGTTTTAACCATTTCAGAAGCGTGGTCAGCTTTCTCTTGTGCTTCACTTTCAGCTTTTTTAGCTTCAGATACTTGCTCTGGTGTAACTGACTCAGCAAGTTTAATATCTGACTCAGTTTTCTCAATCTGATCGTTAACCTCAGCTACTTTGTTATCTACCTCTGTAACCTCAGCTTTTTTATCTGCTACTTTTTTATCTGCACTATCTACATCAGTTTTAGCATCAGTAACGTCTTTGTTAGTTACCGGTTTAGTAACTGTAGTAGTTTCCGTAGAGTTAACTTCCGTTGTGATAGGTGCGTCAGTCGTTGGTTTAACCCCAGCCACTTGTTCTTGCGCTCCTACAGTAGTTACAGAACCAAGCAGACTTCCTGCTGCAATAGTAGTTACAATAAGTTGTTTTTTCATAAATGAAATCCTCTTTTTCTATTTTGATAATACTATTATACCAAAATAATTTTAATAAGTCAAGTGTTTTGTTGATTTTTTTTTTTACTGTTGCAAAAACTTACTTACAACCTATATATTAACAAAATAAGTCTACTTTGACAAGTAAAAATAAAAAGAAAGAGAATTAAATTCTCTTTCTTAAAGTTATTATTCCTCAGAATCTTTACGCTTAGTAGTTCCAAGCAATGAAAGACTAGCTAATGCGAGTAAACCATACCCTGCGATAGATGCTGCCGCAGTTTCAGTTTCACCTGTGTTAGGCAACTGTGGTTTCTTAGGTTCCTCTGACTTAGGAGGTTCTGGTGTATTCGTTTTAACGGTATTAGACACATAATCTACTCCGTTAATTCTGTTCACATAAGTATTTTCAAACTCACCGTAAGCAATACGTTTCATGTGAAGTTTAACATCAGCACCAAACTCAGAACTATCTTCTACTATTTTAAGGAAGTCCTCTTTGAATGAAACAGTGATTACACCATTCTTCTCATCAAGTACAGACTCAGTGAATTTAGTTAAGTCATCACCTACTTTGTAAGTGTGAGTTCTACGAACCTTAGAACCTTTACGGATAACGTCTCCAACTTTTACAACAGTACCGTCTTCTAAAGTAACTTCCTCTGTTGCTTTAGTATCAGATTTAACTTCTTCTAAAGTAGTTACTGTGATGTTAGTTGAAGCAATAGTTTGATACCCTAGGTACTTGTCACCTTTCTCATCGTAATCATCCAAGAAACGAACTTCCCATAGATGACTACCACGGTTAGATGGTAACTTAGCCCCTTTAAGCAAGTAATCAAATTCTTGACCGTAGTTAATAGTTTGATTATCCACAGATGTACTATCCACTACAACATCCTTCTTAGGTGTCAAGTTAGGTACATTGTTTTTAACCACGTTACCGTAATAACCATTACCAAAGTCAATTTGGTAAGTTTGGTTTTCATACTTACCTGTAAAACCAACATTTACTGACATAGGCATGTGGAAGAAGATATCTTGACCAGTCTTCACATACTTGTCATAAAACGCTTGAGGGTCTTTAGCTACCCAAACTTGGAATTTACCAAACTTAGATACATCGATACCACTATCTTTAATAAGAGTTTGTACTTTCTCTGGTAACTCTGAAAGTTTAGTAGAATCAGCTTCGTAGAAGTCGAACTCACCTTTACCAAGTTTTTCACCTTTAGAAGTTACTGCGTAATACTCTTTTACAAGAGGTGTTACTGCTTCTTCTGGGTAGTTTTCAAGGTAAGCAAAACCTTTTGCAATAGCAGACTTAGAAGATTTATCCTTAATGTACTGGTCTAAATCCCACTCAGCTACATAATAGTTCACATCAGATTGTAAGAGTTCTTTACCATTGATATTCTTACCTTCTTTGTTTGTGTTATTCTTAGTAGGTTGAATTTTGTGATTTCCACCACCATTTGGATTGTTAGGATTATTAGGGTTTTCTGGAGAACCCGGTGTGTGAATTCTTACTTTGTTAGAATAAGAAGTATACCCATTAGGGTCTTCCCCTTTAGCACCACCGTTAATATCGAACTTAAATACATTCTCATAAGTAGCTGCATCATTCACTGGTTTGAAGATTACAGTAAATGGTGTAACATTATAAGCTGCTTTAAGATTTTCATTACTTTTAGCAATTTCATTCTCTTTAGCAGACACAGTAAGAAGTCTAGTTGAACTCTCAAATGCTACAGTGTAGTTAGGGTTAACTTTTTGCATACCCTTAATATCTAAGTCTAAACCACCTGCAATATAATCAGAGAAACCAATACTCTTAGTTACTGGACGATTTGCTGGCAATGCACTAGGTTTAAGTACAAAGTAGTTTGTAGAGTTTTTAGCAACAGACTCACCGTTAATGCTTACATTTTCTTCGTTACGAACTTCTTTCTCCACTGGAGTATTTTCATTTAACTCAGTCAAATGATAGCGAACCTCTGGGACCTCTGGTTTGTTTGGAACCTCTTTTGGTTTAGGTGCAACTGGTTCACCTAACTTAGTAACCCTCAATTCAGGCTCACGTGGTACAATAACTGTATCTTTTGGTTTAAATGGATCAGGTTTGTATTCAACTGGAGTATAAGAAACTGGTTTAGCCGGTACTTTTTCCAATTTTGGTTGAGTTGGAGGTGTTGGTTCTTTTGGAGGAATTACAACATCTACAACAGATTTACCACCCCAAAGTTGGAATGCATAACCCGATTTATAAATTTCGAAATCTGAATCTGCTGGTTTACCTTTTGATGCATTATCATTGTTCCAATAAACTTTATAAGCTTTAGATGCTGATTCTGAATAAGGAACAAGTGACCAATCTGCATTAGCTAGATATGATAAGTGTTGATTAGAACCATACCCTACACTTAGGATTGAACCCTCTGGAGTATCCCTAAAGTCATCCACGTCTACAAGAATCTTGTCGCCCTTCTTATACTTGTTCAATCCTGATGGGTCATCGTGTTCATAAACACCATCTGTCTTAATTCCCTTCCAAAACTTTTGACCACGAACAGTAGTTTCTTGAACAAGTGAACCTTTAGGGTTTACTACAATACCGGTGGTCTTATCTCCATAAGTATGACGAACTGCTTGGTTATAGTCCAAATCTGAGTAAATACTTGTAAGACCTAAGTTAAGAGGTTTACCAGTTGCTTCATCGAAATACTGAATATCAAAGTCTGGATTAATGTAGTTATAAGGGTTCATACCCACTGGTGAAAGTGAACCTGTCGAACCATCTATATACCACCAAACATTTAACCTTGAATAAGTATCTTTGTTACCTGCAATTCTATGCTCTGGAACTGCATCAGACGTAGCAGTTAACTTAGCAGAAATAGTTTTTCCTGTTTTAGTTTTACCAATATTATGTAAAGTAAAGGCAGAACCTTTTGTAATGTTAGTTAACACCGACCCATCAATAGTAGTAAATTTACCGTATAAACCTTTAGTAAAGTTAGGGTCAACTTTCATACCATTGTTAATAGTAATACGTGTCGACTTAGTAGCACCTAAACCACCATCTACAACTTCAAGGTCTTTAATATTTGAATCAAATACTGCAGTTAATTTACCATAGTAATCTAAACTACCTCGCTTAGACTCATCAAAAGAACCATAGAGTTTAACACCCTTTGCAGTTGAAACTAAAGGTTTACTTGTTATCTCTTTAAGTTTCTTGTCGTAATCAGATTTTTCTTTCTTATACTTTTCAAGTGCAGTATTGTAAGCATCTTTTTGCTTGTTATAAGCATCTTGTTTAGGTTTATTTACAGCCGCAACTGAGTCTGCAATACGTTTAGTCTCAGCAGAAGCAGATAAAGAACGTCTCTCATTCTCTTTTACAACAGATTGCGATTTCGCAAGATTATCTGCTTTATTTTTATCAGAAAGACTCTTATTATCATTTAGGATTAAAGAATTTTGTTTCTTAAAGTCCTCAACAACTGCTTTCTCTTTCAAGTACGTAGTGATAGCTTCACTATTTAAAGCTTGACGACTTGCCAAAGCCTTGATGTAGTTTTGGTAACTTTCAACAGAAGATGGGTCAACTTTTTGAATCTCACTTGTTGTAGCAATAATAGCATCTTTATACTGTGCAACTACTTTAGCTACATTACCATCCAAAGTGTTTATAAACTCTTTATAAGATTCAGTTGCTTGTTCATGAGCTTTAACTAAATCTTTGTTATAAGCAACAGTTGAGCTCTTCTCTTCTACCCAATTAGATACCGCAGTTGAGTGTGCAGTTGCAGTTGAGTTAATTGTGCTTGTTTGTTGTTTTTCCTCAGCACTAATTGACTTAACTGCTTTAGCAGTTTCCTCAGCAGTTGCAGTTGTTGGAGCTACTTTAGTTTCATCTTTAACTACCTTAACACCAACCTCTTTAGCGGCGTCTGCTGCTTTAGTAACTTCTTTGTGGTCTACTGTAACTGATGCCTCTCCTGTTACAGAACCCTCTTTCGCAATCTCAGCTTTATGTTCCTCTGGGCGATTAGGTACTGCTTGAATAGAAGAAGTTGCAGCGTTTCCAGTTGGAGTCTCATTCTTAATAGTAGATTCTTTAATCTCACCTGAGACTTCTGACTTAGGTTCGTTAGCTTTAACTTCGTCAGCACTAACTACACCTGTATTCATAGCAATACTTAAAGTAGCTAACCCAAGAATAACACCACAAGCACCGTAGCCTTTGTAGCGTCTAATTGAACCAAATGCTTTAGTTTCTCTATTAAATGACATATATAATGTGTCCTTTCCTAAAAAGTTCTTAGTAGATACCCTATGTAACTACCTACTAACGTCTAAACAACCTCTTCCTCAACAATAACAAGAAACCAAGTTGTTTCTACTTGAGTAAGTTTAACACAGAAGAAAAAAATAGTCAAGATTTATACTTAACTACTTCTAATTATTTTAAATTTTTGCCAAGGTTTTAATATACTAAATTCAGTGTTTTAAAGCACTTTAGTTAAATTCCACCTTTTCATAAACCTTTAGACTCTAAGTAAATCAACGTGTTTACTCCTACATTTAATAGAAATAGTTTAACACAAATCAAACAAAAGTCAAGGTAGGATACCCTTGACTTTTTATTTTATAAGATGTGGAAGAGTTGTAGTAAACAAGTAATAAGTTCAAAAACTACTACGACTGAGAGAATAAAACGTAGGCTTTTCTTAATAACTTTTAAAACCAGACCAAGAACAAAACCTATAGTCAACAGTGTAAAGAAACTCATAAATTAAACCTATTACAACCCAGAGTTAGTTAAATACTCCAAAGTATCAACCCCATTACAATCTTTAACATATTCAACTCTCAATCTATGTTTGAAGACTATGTATTGTGTTGAAGACTTTAAATATTCCAACCCAAATGGGAAAGAATCTTTAACTAAATCTACAAAACGAACAACATCGAAGGGGAACTTAAACGGAGGTAATACGTTCCTGTTACTAGACAATCGAGAACTAAAAGGTTGCATCTTCACTTTTCGTAAATCTGTCATATCTTTTAAAGAACCTAATTGACCTTCACCAACACATAGAGATAAACCGTTATCAAATAAAAACATAGGTTTATATCGTTTTTCTTTATAATCGTACATCAATCCAAAATTATTAAAATGTCGATCTATATTTAAAACCAAAGTATCTAGTTCAACCATATAAGTTAAATATTTTAAAGATTCATCCTCAGAAACCCCAAAATAACTAAATACCGTAAGAACAAACTTTAAGCGCTCTACCGCAGAATGTCTCATCCAAAATTGTTTATACCAATAATTGATAACACCCTCTTTATAGGTTCTAAGGTGTGACTTATAACCTGTCTCTGTTAAGTAGATAGCAACTAAACGTTCAAAAGGTAACATTGTAAACCTAGGTTTGTAGTTTGGAGACTTAGTTACATAAGGTTGTGTTAATCTATAAGTTAAGAAAGGAATATCGCAATTAGAAGACTCCAAGAATAAAGAACAAATATACTCAGATAAAGATTCACCCGGAAAATTATCTTGCTTATAAAAATACTCCGAATCTGCCCACTTCGGCTGATTTCCTTTTGGACTTTGACTTATTAAACTGCCCATAGGTTTTCTCCAAATAAATCACTAGCAGTAGTTGAGTCCCCCTCAAACTTCAACCAACACTCATCATCTAAGTCGGCACCTTTATGATAACGCAGCTCATCAAATGGAGTTAGAGTTTCTCCATTAAAATACCGTTTATTACGATAAGGTCTCCCTGATGCAATACGTCTTTCAAATAAGAAACTTTCTAAATCTTTCAAGTCTAACTGAAGTGGGTAATTTGCATGAGGTAGAGGAGCAATATAACCTGTCTTTTTAGATGAAACTAAATGCCCCTTTTTAAATTGAAGTTCTAACATTGGGTGATCTTGAAACATATAAGTAGCATTAACCATAATTATACCTCCTTTAATCTTGTAAAAATTTATAAAGATATTGTAACACAAAAACATATAAAAGTCAATATTAAACAAAAATAAAACGTAGAAGTCAATTCAACTTCTACATTATTAAATTAAAAGTATTAAATTAAAAGTTCTTAATGAAAAGCACTAACCAAAGAGTCCCATAAAGAAGAGAACCAAGCTACTGCTTTTTCCCAAACACCATGCTCTTCCGCAGACTTCAAGAATTTACCTACGCTCTCAGAAATAGCATCTTTCAAATCACCTAATTGGTTCAGTACTTCCTTAGAATCTACCGCAGAAGTTTGTTGATACCCTTTAGCAAATTGAACCAACTGAGAGACTTGCTCATCAGAAATAATACCCTCTAGTTTATTATCCTTTAAAGCTTGTTTAACAATTTGTTCAACTTTCTTATCATCAGCAATTTGACCTTTACCTTGTTTCTCTTTAGCTAACTCAGTTTTAATTTGAATCAAAGCATTATCTAGTAACTGACTATCAAATCCTTTTGTAGACTTATTAGCCTCAGCAATTTGAGCAGTTGTGGAAATCTCTTGGTTCGCAATCTCAGTACGCTTGGCGTCTACTTCTTGACCATTCGCTTCTAAAGCTTTAGATACCCCAACAAGTGCAGACTCTCCAGTTACCTTCACTGGTGCAGAGACCTCAATCGCTAAATCGGTTGCCCCTGCCGTAATTGCAGCGTTACGATATTGAGTCTCAGTTACACGTGTGATGTTCTCTGGTGTCACAATTTTAACTGTAATACCTTTACCTTTATCTTGTTTAGCAACCAAAGTAGATGAAATCAAAGATAAATCCGAAGTTTCTGTTTCATTCATATATTTAGCGTAATCTTTAGTAGAAACCACTTGGCGTTTAACTTTCGATACATCATTTACGTTGAAAGACTTATTAACTTCTTCTACCTGAGCATCTGTTAAACTTCCACCATAAACTAAAGTTGGTTTGCCCCACTTCTCGTCAATCGTGTCTGTTTGAATGCTTGCGTGTGCGACTTGTGTGCTAAAACCTAAAGTTAAAATTGACAAAGCAGAAACAGATAATAATTTAATATTGTTCTTCATAATCTAGTATTTACTTTCTAATTTCTAAATTCCTTTACTTTTATAAAGGTTTCGCTTTATTATAGCACTGCTTTTGAAAAAACGCAAGAAGAAAACCAAAGTAAGTACTTTGGTTTTTAAAATCTTAAAGTTTTTGTAATCGCTCTTAAGCTCGCATTGTATTCAATTCGAGATAAACCTAATTGTTTAGCTAAGGGGTAATAACTTTTCTGAATTAGCTCTAATAAAGCATCTTCTGAGTCATAAGCTCTACCAAACCAAGTCAAATCACTATACAGTTCACTCAACCAATGTAAATCTCTAATAGGGTCTAAATCCTCAAAAACCCAACCACCATCCCAATCACTCTCTGCAAATTGTAGCTCAAAAGACTTACCTTTCATATAAGAATTAACATTTAAAATCATTTCCGCTTTGTTTCGGTAATTTTTACTGTTGGTTCTAAACTCAGTTTTTGCAGTAGTTCGGAAAAGTTTAAGTCGATACCCTACTGCACCTGAGGGTTTGTAATAGGTTAAAATATAACCACTTTTGTCATAAGAGAAAACAAAGCAATTCTTCTTAATTGGTGTATCTGGGAAAGCATGCATCAAATCTAAGTAATTCCCTTTTACTACCACAATTAAGCGTGTTAAAAAGTCTGCGAACTTAACTAATTCTTGTGTATCTTTATCTAAGTCTTTATAATTCATAGACATACCCTCAATTTAATTACTTCTGAAAATAACCTAATTTATCGTAAAGGAACGCATGCAAATCTAAGTCTTGGTTAATCTCAGTAGTTGAAATCTTCATGTCCTTAGCCAATTTCAATGCTTGGTCTACCATATCCTCAAAGAAAATGTTACCCAAACTCTCGTAAGCTAAAAGGTGCAAATCCCCTACAGTCTCAAAGATAACACCCTCATATTCATCAAATTCAATGTTTGCAATTTTATAGATGAAAGAATCATTTGAAGACAACCCACGTTTATTAGCTTTGTACTCTGCAAAGACTTCTCTATCTTGAATTTTAAGGCAGATAAATTTAGAGATGTTAGAACCCTTAGTGTAAAGTCGAAGATATAAAGTATCATCATCTGCACGTTCTACACTCCAATGTGTCCAACCTCTATCATAAGCTGTAATTGAGCTTTTCAAAGGAATATCTTGTTCGTTTCGATGACTCAACATAACCAACAATTTTGTAAAGTAAGCAAACTTGATTACTTTCTTTTCTGTTTCGTTTAAATCTTTGAATTTCATAGTTATAACCTATCTTTCTACTTAAATCCACAACTTGTTTGTATTGTTATAAATCACAGTTAGTTTGTTCAAATCCTGTGTTATTTTCTTCTGCGAATAACCTAAATCCATAGCCAAAGGCACAGTTAAAGATACCAACTCTAAGAATAGAAGATTTTCTAAGTTACTGTAAGCAACTAAACTTAACTCTTTATTCAAATCAATTGAATAAAAGTCCATATCATCAGTAATTGTAGCTAAAAGGAAGTCTAAAGTATCATCTTCATATTTACTCGCTTTACCAAAGAAACGTAAAAACCAAGCTGTGCGTGTTTGTTCTAAATGAATGCTTTGAAGAACTTCACCATCTTCCAACTTAACTAAGTCGCGAACCTCAGAATCACAGTAGTCTAATTCCACAAAAGCATTGTTTTTAGCAGAAACCCTACTACTGTGTACAGACAGCGGAGAATCATCAATGGAACCATGTACTAAATCAACCAACAAACTACATAAATAGTGAAATTTAACTTGAAGTTGATTTGGTTCATCTAACTCTTTGAACCTTACCATTAGTTTACCTACCTTTATTTATTGCACTTAAAAATTCTTTATTATATGAAGTTAAGACGTTAGAAATAGAACTTACTTCTCGATTTATAAAATCCATATCAAAACCTAAAGCCTTAGCTAATTTTAAAAAGATACCCTCTGAACCCAAACCTACCCCAAAAGATAGGATTAAATCCTCAGATTCAACCTTCTCAAAAGCTCTTAAATATGTAAGAAGCTTATCTTTGCTCCAATCACCATAGGAATAATGAAAACTATCAGACAATACAAGATTAGTTTCCTCACTTGGTACTCCACGCTTATATGTCCAAAAGCTAACATCTAGACCCTCATAAGTATCTAAAGATAAACTCACTTTCAATTTTGGATATCCATTCGAACGGAATAACACCAAACTATAAAACTCACCATCGTGCTCCCCTGCGAAACCACCATTAGTAAATGTTGAAACATATTGAAAGTCTCTTAGTTGAGACAAATAATGAGGTTCCTTTAAACATAACGTTAGTAAATCCATAAAAGCTGCATAGGAAACAAAAATTTTATCCTCAATTTTCAAATCAGTATAACTCATAAATGCACCTCGAAACTTAATAAATTTAGTATATCATAAATGCTAAAAATCAGCAACTAGAAAATAGTTTAAAGGGATAAGTAGTGTAAATCTTGAAAAATCAATGTTTTTATCTTCTATATAACACCCAAAATAAAGGAAACTAAGATTTCACTTAAAATAAACAAAAACCTCAGAGAAAGTTCTGAGGTTTTTATAGTTAAAAGTACCTAACCGAAGTTAGATACCCTTAGTTATCAACTAAACAATTCTTCCAAAAATTGAAGAATTTCTCTTCGTTCAAACCAATTAGTGTAACTTACATACTGCACTTGTAAGTTTTTAGTTATTTCACTAAATTTAAACTTGAAACCTTTCTCCCGTGTACCATTACGCTCATATTTACCATAATCGTAATAGTCCTCAGAAATATAATCAAATCTAAGTACATAAGTTCGATCCACATTCATACTAAATGTAACCAACAAGTGCTGTGTATTACCGAAACTATCTACAAAACTTGTACGGAACTGAGTAGGTGCTTTACTTTCTGATACTGCAAGATTTCTTCTAAGTTGTCTTAAACATTGCAAAACAGAAGAGCGTTTAAAGAACTCCTCAAAATAAGTATTTTGGAAGTTCTCTAAACGTTTTGGACTATCTTTAAATAATTCATTCACAATAGACATTAAAAGTTACCTCACTTAAATTTAATCTAAATCAACCCAACAAATCTGTAAACGTAGCCACAGATACCCCTTGTTGCGAGAAGTCATGAGTTGCATCTTCTACGGAATCTACAAACTCAGCACCTACAAATTCTGCAAAGTCTCTCAAACTCAATGCAGTTTTTGACTTACGTTCCACTGCAAGAGTTAATTTCTCACTTGCAGATTCATTCGGAATACGCCCACCTACAGACAAGTTTGTAAGCACTACTGCTCCCTCAACATTCGTTGCGAAAACCATCGGCTTATTTGTCGGTATGCTTGCTTGGAACAAGAGCGAACCATCTTCTACAACAGAAGTAGCTTTCTTATCCAATGACTTAGAAATGTACATCTTACAAGCATCTGAATCTAGCTGACTATAAGGATGCATACTAAAGGTTAAACCTTGTACACCCTCAATCAACATACCCTCTGCTGCTAAACCTTGACGATTTAAATGAACCATATCCCCTGTGTAAGTCACACCTTGAATACCTTCAGTGTAATATCCTACGTGATAACCATCTACACTATGTGCATGTAAGTCTATGTCACTCTCTTGGTTCCAATAAATACCAACTTGATAGTTTTCTGGAACCTCAATACGAGTGTACATAGGATATGAACCAATAAAGGACTTAGCAGTTGTTGGAAGTGCAATCGAAATATGCCCCTCTGGTTGATAGAACTTCAACTGTTTATCCGCAAAACGATATTTCAACTCTTCACGAATACGAATCAAATATAACTCAACTAAGTTATTCTTTAACCCACTAATCGGAGTTTGTTTGATAGCTTTTACATAAGTCTTACCGTTACGAATACGATACACTTGATAATCACCCTCAACCAAAACAACAAGTTCACTCAAATAGTTATAGTAACGAATCAGTTGGTAATTTGTGATACCACTGAGGTCGTCTGGGAACTCTTTAAGCAAGTTCTTAAATGTATGGTCTTTACGAGAAAGCTCAGACAAGCGTTTCATAGCATTTACTTCTCTCTGCAAGCCTAACTTACGCAACGCTAACCACAATTGCTTGTTAGGACGGAAATGGTTTGCTAAAGGTTGCAAACCAAACCTTGAAACATAATCTTTTACCAAAGAAACAACTAAATCTCTAACTTCTTCATTCAACTCCGAAACAATACAATGCAAATGGTTGAAAGTCATTTTATTTTTGTAATAGTCTGTTGTACCAAGAAGTACACGAATTAACAAACGAACTAACAACTCTGGGTTCTTAGGTGCTACCTTGTAACGATACCCAAACTCAATTTGCAACTCTTTGTTTGCTTTCTCAGTAATATCTACACCATAATGCTCCACTAAGTCAGCCAAAATAGGAATATCACTTGTAGGTAAAGCTAATGGTTGATTTAGAAACTTCTCTAAATCTTCTCGAACTTCCATATATGACTTAATCTGAATAGTCGTTAAGTGCGTGTTAAAAGCTGTTTGAAACTCTTTTTCCTCAGAATTCGGAACGAAGTCCGTACCGAAAAACTCAGATAAACCACCATAAGTCATAGCATAATGACAAAGACGGTCAAATACAACTTCTTCCCAAGTCAACCCTTTACGAACTTCAAAATTCTCATAAAAAGTAGCATTAGCGTTTCTTAGGTCAACTCCATAAAGCTTAATCAAAGCATCTGCAGTTTCTTTAGAAATAGGCTCAAGTGGGTTTACAAGGATACCCTGAGATAAACACAACTTCGTATTTTTAAGGTCTCCAACTTCTTTTGTACTTTCTACTACTTTCAAGTATTTAGCGAGCGTTTCAATTTGTGCATAGTTCATAAGCTTACCTACTACTTTCTATTTTAACCAAAGTTAAAGCTCTAAACTAACCAGTCTAGAGCTAACATCTGCGAACCGTAATAAACCATTCGTAGCATAGTAGTACGCCTTACCTAGTACCCTACTACTACGAATATTAAAATATCTCCTAAGTAAAGGAACGGTTTTGTGCAAGTTTTCTGGCGAGGTGTAATTCATCTGCTTTAAATAATTCAAAAGGAACACCTTTTTGCCAAGTATATTTATAGTATAACATAAATCAGAGAAGTTGTCAAGGAAAAACCTATTTTATACCTCTTAATTTACCCTATGATAGAACTCAGCAGCACAATCATCCTCTCGAATATAACCGTCAAAGTAACGAGCCACATCAGTCAATAAGTCAATTGCGTTCCGATCCATACCCAAAGATAAAATTGTGAAGTCACGATTAAACTCTGGATACCCTCTATCAATGTTTCTCTCAACTTCCTCTGGGTCTAAAATGTATCGTGAATCATAATGATAAAACAGTTGTCGGTACTC
>ERZ773027.346-NODE-346-length-29692-cov-34.498026_pt1 | contig 29692 bp, 21 predicted proteins | sample MGYA00511032_ERZ773027 | MGnify/ENA primary metagenome ERZ773027 (study PRJEB29015, sample SAMEA2738138) | human oral metagenome | biome: human oral; feature: human-associated habitat; material: saliva | place: China | collected 2190 ... | reverse complement strand
AGCCGCTGTGGCGCGTGCTGGTTGCCCTCTCGATTCGCCACGTGGGCCCGACCGCTGCCCGCGCGCTCGCCGCGGAGTTCGGTTCGATGCAGGCAATCCGCGAGGCTGACCGCGAACGCCTTGCCGCTGTGGACGGCGTGGGCACCACGATTGCCGACTCGATTATTGAGTGGTTCGCTGAGGACTGGCATGCCGAGGTTGTGGACTCCTGGGCTGCCGCCGGTGTGCGCATGGAAGATACTCGCGATGAGTCCGTGGAGCGCACCCTGGAGGGGCTGACCGTGGTTGTGACCGGCACGCTGAACGGTTACACCCGTGACGGCGCGAAGGAAGCCATTATTTCTCGTGGCGGTAAGGCGTCCGGTTCGGTGTCTAAGAAGACCCACTTTGTGGTTGCTGGCGCGAACGCCGGCTCGAAGCTGGATAAGGCTCAGCAGCTGGGTCTGAAGGTGCTGGATGAGGAGGGCTTCACCGCCCTGCTCGAGGGCGGCCCGGAGGCGGTTGAGGCTACCGCCGAGTAGGCCCGGTAGCGGGGTCAATCGAATCTGACCTGCAATATGTAGAGCATTCAGGCTCTGGAGTGCGTGCTCCAGAGCCTGAATGCCAATTTTTGGCATTTATAATTACCACAGCTTTTAAGGTGGAAGCGCCTTAAAACACTCCCAAAGCGAAGAAATATTTAAAAAATATTTACACGCCGTTCAAAACCCTTAAAGGTGGCGCTCATCAACCCCGAATCGGAAAGCTCAGTGGGGAAGTGCGTCCGAGTTAAATCCCTAGAAAACCCCGAAATTCCGGGGTGAAACCCCTAAGGTACGCGGGGCTCGAGGTCTTAATTAATGTTTCCTGCACTTTTTACCTGAAAGAACCCTGGGAGAACCCGGGACGTTCGCTGTGAACTTGAAATCAGGTTGGAATCATAAAAAACCTCGGCTATCTTTGAGACCAGATAGATTCTCGCAAGGGAATCGCCTGTGTGGTTTCAAGCTTGGAATGCTTGAAACGATGCCCGGTTCTACCGCACGTCCCCATCGAGGAAGTGCCACCCGGATTCCGCACACAAGTGCAGAATCGCTCACGGTGACATGAAATCGGTGGAGAGCCGCTCACATGGTAGAGCCAGAACATGAGTAACCTACTTCGTTATCAAAGGGTGAGCGGCGGCGCGTTAGAGTTCCGGGGACGGAACGAGCGGGGACGGCCCCAAGGAGCATTATGAAGAACACTTCCATTCGTCGTACCGCAGCAGCTCTCGCCATCGGTGGCGCTGTAGCAGCTACCCTGTCGATGCCCGCTGCAAACGCAGTAGACGGTGCTACCTGGGATGCACTGGCACAGTGCGAGTCCGGTGGCAACTGGTCCATCAACACCGGTAACGGCTTCTACGGCGGTCTGCAGTTCACCCAGCAGTCCTGGAACGGCGTCGGCATGTCCGGCTCCCCCGCGACCGCTTCCCGTGCACAGCAGATCGAGGCTGGCGAGCGTCTGCTCGCTATCCAGGGCTGGGGCGCATGGCCCGCATGCTCCGCTAAGCTTGGCCTCTACGGCAAGACCGGCGCAGCTCCCACCTACACCGAGCCCACCACCACCGTGGCTGCACAGTCGCAGACCCAGCAGACCTACACCGCTCCCGCGGCACAGGTTGCACCCGCAGCTCCTGCAGCTCAGGCTGCACCCGCAGCAGTTGAGGCTCCCGCAGCAGCACCCGCTGCACCGGCAGCTCCCGCAGCAGTTGAGGCACCTGCAGCAGCACCCGCTGCACCCGCAGTTGAGGCTCCTGCAGCAGCACCCGTTGCAGCTCCCAAGGCTGCAGCAAGCACCTACACCGTGGTTCCCGGTGACTCCCTCTCGCTGATCGCTGCAAGGCTCGGCGTTGCAGGCGGCTACCAGGCAATCGCAGCTGCGAACACCGACATCATCTACAACGTTGACCTGATCTTCCCCGGCCAGGTTCTGACCATCCCCGCCTAAGGATTAACCCTTAAGCGTAACGTGGACACGTTGTAGCCCAACGCCCCGCACCTCACACGAGGAGCGGGGCGTTGAGCATTTAACCCTAAAACAGGGGAGAGGAACACCTCCTGAACACACAAACCAGCAGGTAAACCCTCCAACCCCCAATGAGACGGAACACGCAACCTCCACTACACTAGAGAAGAGACAAGAAAACAAACTACGGGAGAACCATGTCTGCCATCACCTTTGAACAGGTAAAGCACCTGGCATCGCTGGCACTCATTGAGATGACCGATGAAGAACTCACCGCGATGGCGTCTGAGCTGGACGTCATCGTCGCATCCGTTGAGACCATGTCGCAGAAAGCAACTGCCGACATCCCCGCGACCAGCCACCCCATCCCCCTCGAGAACGTCTTCCGCGAAGACGTACCCGTCACCACCCTCACCCAGGAAGAGGCGCTCTCCGGCGCCCCCGACGCACAGGACGGCAAGTTCCGCGTGCCGGCAATCCTCGACGAAGACTAAGAGGAGAACAACCAAGTGAACGAACTGATCCAGCTCACCGCCGCAGAAGCAGCAGAAAAGCTCGCATCCGGCGAAATCACCTCCGTCGAGCTCACCCAGGCACACCTGGACCGCATCGCAGCCACCGACGGCGCACCCCTAAGCGACAACCGAGCAGACGGCAAGAGCGGCCTCAACGCCTTCCTGCACATCAACGCCGAAGAAGCACTCGCCACCGCAGCAGCAGTGGACGCCGACCGCGCAGCAGGCAAGGAACTGCCCCCGCTCGCAGGCGTACCCATCGCCGTCAAGGACCTCATCGTCACCAAGGGCCAGCCCACCACCGCAGCATCCCGCATGCTCGAAGGCTGGATGAGCCCCTACGATGGCACCGTCACCCGCAAGGTCCGCGAAGCACGCATGCCCATCCTCGGCAAGACCAACCTCGACGAATTCGCAATGGGCTCCTCCAATGAGCACTCCGCATTCGGCGTAGTCCGCAACCCCTGGGCACTCGACCGCGCACCCGGCGGCTCCGGCGGCGGCTCCGCAGCAGCCGTCACCGCCTTCCAGGCACCCCTGGCGCTCGGCACCGACACCGGCGGCTCCATCCGCCAGCCCGCAGCACTGACCGGTAGCGTCGGCGTCAAGCCCACCTACGGCTCCGTCTCCCGTTACGGCGTCATCGCCATGGCATCCTCCCTCGACCAGGTCGGTCCCGTCGCACGCACCGTCCTGGACACCGCACTGCTCCACGAAGCAATCGCAGGCCACGACCCGCTCGACGCAACCTCCCTGCCCGATGAGCCCGGCAACTTCGTTGAAGAAGCCAAGGCAGGCGCAGAAGCCGCACGCAAGCGCGACCTGTCCGGCCTGCGCATCGGCGTCATCAAGGAACTCGGCGGCGGCGACGGCGAAGGCTTCGAAGCAGGCGTCCTCGCACGCTTCCGCGAATCCGTCGAAGAGCTGCGTGCCGCAGGCGCAGAGATCATCGAGGTCTCCCTGCCCTCCGTCACCGAAGCCATCAGCGCCTACTACATGATCATGTCCTCCGAGGTGTCCTCCAACCTGGCACGCTACGACGGCGTCCGCTACGGCCTGCGCGTCGTACCCGAAGACGGCCCCGTCACCATCGAACGCGTCATGTCCGCAACCCGCTCCGCAGGTTTCGGCCACGAGGTCAAGCGCCGCATCATCCTCGGCACCTACGCACTGTCCGCAGGTAACTTCGACGCCTACTACGGCGCCGCGCTGCGCGTACGCACCCTCATCCAGCGCGACTACGCAGCAGCATTCGAAAAGTGCGACGTGCTCATCTCCCCGACCGCGCCCTCCACCGCGTTCAAGCTCGGCGAGAAGACCGAAGGCGACCCCATGGCAATGTACCTGGGCGACGTCGCAACTGTGCCCGTCAACCTGGCAGGCGTCCCGGCGCTCTCCCTGCCCGGCGGCCTCTCCGAAGAGAACAACCTGCCCGTCGGCATCCAGTTCACCGCACCCGCACGCGAAGACGCACGCCTCTACCGCGTCGGCGCAGCACTGGAAGAACTGCTCACCGCAAAATGGGGCGCACCGCTCTACAAGAGCCTGCCCGACACCGAAACTCTGATCCGCGACTTTGACTTTGGGGGAACCAAGTAATGAGTGAAGAAGTCCTCAGCTTCGAAGAAGCCATCGAAAAGTACGACCCGGTCCTCGGCTTCGAGGTGCACGTCGAACTGAACACCAAAACCAAGATGTTCGACTCCGCACCCAACGAGTTCGGCGACGAACCCAACACCAACGTCACCCCCGTATCGCTCGGCCTGCCCGGCGCGCTGCCCATGGTGAACAAGACCGCTGTTGAGTCCGCCATCAAGCTCGGCCTGGCACTGGGCTGCGACATTGCAGACAAGTCCTACTTCGCCCGCAAGAACTACTTCTACCCGGACTCCCCGAAGAACTTCCAGACCTCCCAGGCTGGCGGCCCCATCGCGGAAAACGGCTCCCTGGACGTCGAGCTCGAAGACGGCACCATCTTCACCGTCGAAATTGAGCGCGCCCACATGGAAGAAGACGCAGGCAAGCTCACTCACGTCGGCGGCGCAGACGGCCGAATCCAGGGTGCAACCTCCTCCCTGGTCGACTACAACCGCGCAGGCGTGCCCCTGATCGAGATCGTCACCCGACCCATCGTCGGCGCCGGCGAGCGCGCCCCCGAACTGGCACGCGCCTACGTTGCCGCAATCCGCGACATCGTCCGTTCCCTCGGCATCTCCGACGCCCGCATGGAACGCGGTAACGTCCGTTGCGACGCCAACGTCTCCCTCATGCCCAAGGGCGCAGAGAAGTTCGGCACCCGCTCCGAAACCAAGAACGTGAACTCCCTCCGTTCGGTTGAGCGCGCCGTCCGCTACGAGATTCGCCGCCACGCAGCGATCCTCGAACGCGGCGAAAAGGTCACCCAGGAGACCCGCCACTGGCACGAAGACACCCGCGAAACCTCCTCGGGTCGCCCCAAGTCTGACGCTGACGACTACCGCTACTTCCCGGAACCGGACCTGGTACCGGTCGTCACCAACAGCGAATGGATTGAGCGTCTGCGTGCCGAACTGCCCGAACCCCCGGCAGAACGCCGCCGCCGCCTCAAGAATGAGTGGGGCTACTCCGATGAAGAGTTCCGCGACGTGGTCAACGCTGGCGCACTCGACGTCATTGAGGAGACCGTTGCCGCAGGTGCAACCGCAGCAGCAGCCCGCAAGTGGTGGATGGGCGAAATCGCCCGCCGCGCAAAGCAGGCTGAGGTTGAGCTCACCGCCCTCGGCGTGGAGCCCGCAACCGTGGTCGCCCTCGAAGCGCTCATCTCCGAAGGCAAGATCAACGACAAGATCGCCCGCCAGGTGCTCGAGTTCGTCCTCGCTGGTGAAGGCACCCCCGCCGAAATCGTTGAGGCACGCGGCCTCGCCGTGGTCTCCGACGACGGCGCGCTCACCGCAGCCGTCCAGGAAGCACTGGCAGCAATGCCCGACGTTGCCGACAAGATCCGTGCCGGTAAGGTTCAGGCTGCTGGCGCTATCGTCGGTCAGGTCATGAAGGCTACCCGCGGCCAGGCTGATGCCGCCCGCGTGCGTGAGCTGATTCTGGCTGAGTGCGGCGTGGAAGGCTAAGCTTTTCCGCTGACCCGGCTCTAACGCAAGAGGCGCTGTCTCCCGAGGTGGGAGGCGGCGCCTCTTTCGCTTTTCACCCTATTCCAGGTTCTGCGCGGGATGCGCGGTTCCACTTGGATTCTGCATGGAAAGCGGTATTCGTCCTTGTTCCTACAGGGGACCCGCCCTCGCTTCGCTTCGGGCACCCTGATGTCACGTTCGGACGATACCGCCTTTCCTCGCTGGGCGTAGCAGGTTACCGAGCGGGCGCGGCCGCGTTTTCCGGATGCGCCCTCAGGGTGTCAGTCCGGACGCTCTCCGATGCGGAGCGAGGAGAGGGCGGAGCGTCCGGGTGACGGGTGCCCCTGCGTAGGCGCGGAGGAAATATGCGGCGCCCCGCCCCTGATTAGTGAGGGGAGGAACGAGGAGGAACGCCGTCCCTCGAGCAGAGCAACGTACTTAAACGAAGAACGCTCCGTCCGTATCCCTCAAGATACAGACGGAGCGTTCTATTTAATGTGCGGTTGGCGTATCTACAGCCTACTCAGTAACGCCGAGGTTGCTCAGCAGGAATGCGTAATCCCACGCAATCTCACGCCAGCGCGTATACCGGCCGGAACCGCCACCGTGACCGCCCGACATGTCAATCTTCAGCAGCGGCACCGGCGACGACGGGTCAATCTGCTCACGCAGCGCCGCAATCCACTTCGCAGGCTCCACGTAGAGCACGCGGGTGTCGTGCAGGCTTGTCACCGCAGCAATCGCCGGGTAGCGGACCGGGCGGATGTTCTCGTACGGGGTGTACGACTTCATGTAGGCGTACACTTCCGGGTCCTCAATCGGGTTGCCCCACTCTTCCCATTCCATCGCCGACAGCGGCAGTTCCGGGTCGAGGATGGTGGTCAGCGCATCCACGAACGGTACGGCTGCCAGGCAGGCGGCGTACTTTTCGGGGGCGAGGTTCAGCACGGCGCCCATGAGCAGGCCGCCGGCGCTACCGCCGTAGCAGCCGATACGCGCCTCATCAGCCCACGGCTTCGCCGCAATGTAGCTGGTGACGTCCACGAAGTCGGTGAAGGTGTTCTTCTTCGCGAGCTTCTTACCGTTCTGGTACCAGGAGCGGCCCATCTCACCGCCGCCGCGAATATGCGCGATGACGTAGATGACGCCGCGGTCCAGGATCGACAGCATCGGGATGGAGAACATCGGGTCCATGGATGACTCGTAGGAGCCGTAACCGTACTGGATGACCGGGTGCGGCTTGCTCATGTCCAGGTCGGCGCGGTGAATCACCGAGATCGGGATGAGCGTGCCGTCCGCCGCCGGTGCCCAGTCGCGGTAGGCGCGGTAGTCTTCGCGGTTGTAGCCGCCGAGTACCGGGGTTTCACGGCGCAGCAGCAGGGTCTGCGACATGGGGAAGTAGTCGTAGACGCGGCGCGGCGTCAGGAACGAGGTGTAGGCGATGCGCAGCACGGGGGAGTAGTTTTCCGCACGCAGAACCGAGGCGGTGTACAGTTCCTCGTCGAAACCGGCAGGTTCCATGAAGGTCACGCCGGCGGGGCGGCGGCGGCGCCACTGGATGGGCAGCTGCTCACGCGGCGCGAGGAAGATGCGGGTGGTGGTGTCGGCGCGGGCGGTGACGACCAGGTGCGTTGCGGTGAAGGTGAAGCCCTCCAGGCGCACATGCTCGCTGTGGCGGATGACGGGAACCCAGCGGGCGGCATACTCCTCGAGGCTCTCGCCCTCGCGCGGCATGTCTGCGAGGACCAGCTCGGAGTTCAGCGCATTGTAGTCGTGCTGAATCAGCAGGTGCTGTTCGCCGGCGATGTTGAGCGGCTCGGCGTAGTATTCGATGCCCGCGCTCTTGGGGATGAGCAGGGTCGGCTCGCCCTTGGGTTCGCGGGTGGGGATGAGGCGCACTTCCGTGTATTCGGAGTTGGAGCTGGTAATGACTACGGAGGAACGGTCGGAGCTCATGGCTGCGTTGAGCCACATGGTGTTGTCCGGTTCCTCATAGATCAGGTGGTCTTCGGTGTCCTGTCCGACGTCGTGCACGTAGACACGCCAGGGGCGCCACGATTCGTCGGGGACGAGGTAGATGAGCTGCTCGGCGTGGTTGATGAAGAAGGAGCCTGCCGCAATGTTGGGGATGGTATCTTCGAGGAAGGTGCCGGTTTCCATGTTGAGGAAGCGCTGCTCGTAGCGTTCGTCGCCCTTCTCGTCCACGGAGATGCTCAGCAGCTTGCCGTTACGTGCAGGCTGGAAGCTGCCGAGGGAGAAGAACTCCATGTCCTTGGCGTATTCGTTGCAGTCGAGGATGACGACTTCACCTTCGAGTACTTCGCCGGGGGTGACGGTCGGCGGGGTGTAGCGCACCACTTCGTCGCCTTCGTGCAGGGCGGGGTAGCGGTAGAAGACGGGGTACTGGCCGCCGGGCACCATGCGGCTGTAGTACCACCAGTCACCGATACGGTTCGGGACGGTCAGATCCGACAGCAGGGTGCGGTCCTTGATTTCGTTGAAGATGGATTCGCGGAGGGGCTGCTGGTCTGCGGTGACAGCTTCGGTGTATTCGGCTTCTGCCTTGAGGTAGTTGAGGACCTCTTCGCTTTCCTTGTCGCGGAGCCATTCGTAGGGGTCGATGAAGACGTCGCCGTGGTGTTCGCGGCGGTGCTCGACCTTCTTCGGTACGGGCGGGGTGAGGTTCTGTTCAGCCATGCTGCCACCTCTTTCATTGGGTTATGGGTTTGTGAATGGTGTGTGCCGTCTGCGCCTGCGTTCCTGTGCCGCCGGGTGGCGGTGAGGGTGTGCGGGGGAGTGTGGGCACGCCTAGTTCTAGTGTATCGAAGAGTGAGGCAGGCTACTATATTGCTGTCTGTGCGGGATTGCCCGGCTCAGCTTGTGGAAGCCTCGCCGAAGCCTCGCCGGGACATGTGTGTTCAGCGGCTAGTTGGCGCGCCCCTTAATGGACATGAGGGTGCGGCGACCTGCCTTATTCGCCTTCGTGAAGGCGCGGTTGCTCTGCCGGTATTCGCGCTCCTGAGACCGCAGGCGCAGGCGCGCGGATTCGGCAATCATCCTGCGGTAGCGTTCGAAGCGCTCGGGGTCGAGGGCACCGTCAACGATGGCCTGCTGCACCGCGCATCCGGGTTCGGAGCTGTGGGAGCAGTCGCTGTACCGGCAGGCGGCGGCGTAGCTGGAGACGTCGTCGAAGGTTTCGTCAATCGCGGAGCTATCGCTTGTGGCGGCGAGGGCTCGCACACCCGGGGTGTCGATCAGCACCGTGCCAGATGATGATTTTGCGTTGGTCGAGTCTCCTTCGCTTGAGCCTTCCACACTGGGCAGAACAATCATCTGGCGGCTGGTGGTGGTGTGGCGCCCCTTGCCGTCAGTGCCGCGAACCGCGGAGGTTGCTTGCACCCGGTTTTCTGAGCTGGCCTCGCGGGGGTCAATTCCGGGGTTGAGCAGGGCGTTGACCAGGGTTGATTTACCGGCACCGCTACGGCCTAGGAACGCGGCGGTGCGTCCGGCGACGAGCTCCGCCACTGGAGCGGGGTCGTAGCCGTTGTCCGTGCAGACGGCGAGCACCGCATCCACGCCGCCCGCGAGGGATTCCTCGTAGCCGGCGAGCTGTTCGGCCGTCACCAGGTCACCCTTGGTGAGAATCAGCGCGACCTGCACCCCGGAAGCGTGCGCCAGGGCGGTGTAGCGTTCGATTCGCCCGATGGACGGCTCGGGGAAGCACGGCTCAACGATGCAGAGCATATCCACGTTGGCGGCGACGGGCTGATCCGCGGATTCTCGGGTGGCGCTGGGGCGGGTGAGGTAGCTTCGGCGGGGCAGTATCGCGAGGGGCTTATGTTCTGCGGGGTGGGTTTCATCGCCGGTTCCGGGGATGGGCTGGGCGAGCACCCAGTCGCCCACGACGGGGTATTCCTCTTCGCCGTAGTCGTTTTCGACCGGACGCAGGGGAGCGGAAAGCTTCACGAGCTCGCCACGCTCACAGGTCAGCAGCTCGCAGCGGGTGCGGTGCACGGCGCTGACGCGGGCGAGGGTGAAATCATCAAGGGTGCCGTCGAGGGTGAACGCGGCGCGAATTGCCGCGCCCTGCCAGGAGGGGTCGAAGCCGAGGGCCTCGAGCGTGTACGTGGCGGGAGGAGTAGTCACGGGAGTTTCTTTCTTGGTTGCGGCGCCCGGTTGGTTGCGGCGCCCGGTAGCGGGCACGGGCACTTAAAAGGTTCGTTCTTTTTCAGGTTTCACCGTTTACAACAGCGAGGCGCGGGCGCCGGCACGGATGCGGCGGGCGGCGAGGAGCGTAAGCCCCAACCCCGCCGCGGCGTAGAGTCCCGCCAGTGCCGTGTCTGCCGCCAGGAGCGCGAACAGATCCGGTGCGGCGCCGCCCGCGATACCGCCAGAGGTATCTAGAGCCTGCACCAGCCGGGAGCCGGGAACCCAGGAACACACCCACGCAAGCCACGCGGGGTAGGTGCTCACCGGAACGATCACACCCGCGCTGACCGGCAGAATAATGGACAGAAAATTGGACCCCGTGTACGGATCGGACAGGTACAGGCCCAGCCCGGCGGCAAAAATGCCGAGGCAGACCCCGCCCAGCACCGCAACCGGCATCAGCGCGATGGCGCCGAGCAGAAGCCCGGAGGTCGCCCCGGTAGAGGGCGCCGTGAGGGAGAGTATCCACACGATACCCACATTGCTCAGCCCCGTCACGGAGGCTAGCAACGCGGGTACCGCCGCCGCGCCCAGCCAGTAGCCCGCATCCACCGCTCGTGTCGTGCACACGTACTCGAAGACACCAATCCAACGGTCAGTGGCGACGCGCGCAACAATACCGGCAGCCACCGAGCTGAGGGTGGCAATCAGGGCGGTTGCACAGCCGATGCGTACCGTATCGTTTGCGGCGAGGTCGGCACCCAGAAGCACCGTGAAAAGCACGTTGAGGCCCGGCACGAGTACCAGGGTCGTGATGGCCGTTCCGAGGGTCGCGAAGGTAATCGACGATGACCAGCCAATAGAGGCGGTAGACAGAGCCCGATGCACCGTGCCAGACAGTGATACAGCGCCAGGCAGGGCAATAGAAGAGAGAGCACGCACGCTACATCGCCCCCAGGGTGCCGTGATGACGGGCGGAGGCGAGAGCCTTCCGAGCAAAAAGGAAGGCGCACAACGCCCAGATGAAGCTCACGAATAGGGTCTGCACCACGGGCAGGAACGCATCCGCCGGGGTAGTGATAGCGGTACGCCCAAGTAGCAGGTGCACCGGCGCTTGCAGGGGGATGAGCACACCCGCAGCGTTCAGCCATCCGGGCGCCTCAACGGTCGTGAAGAGAACCCCGGAGAGAATAAACACCGGCACAAGCAGAAGCTCCTCATAGGCGATAGCGTTCGGCGTCGCCACGAAGAACACCGCAATCATGAACGTGACCGACAGGCACGCAAGCCACAGCAGAGGAACGCCCAGAACGTAGCGGGGCCAGAGGGCGGAAAAGTCAGTGACCTGCGGATTGAGCGTCACAAGAGCCCAGATGAGCCACGACAGGGGTAGGGCCGCCAGACCCACAATGGAGGCGCTCGAAACTATAGCCGCCAGCACCCGCACCGGAGAAATCGACCCCGAACACAGGTACACGAGAGTCCCGCGGAAACGCTCAAAATTAATGATGCCCGCAGACACAATACAGACCGACCACATACCCACAATACCGGCGCGAGTCCATGCCAGGGTCGGGTCAACGGAGTGGCTCTCGGAGCTCTGCGCCGCCGCGTGCACGGCGAGTGCCTGGAGGATGACCGAGCCGAGCACCGTGCTGATGAGCAGCTGAATGAAGTAGGGAACCGTCAGGAATTGCCGCAGGCTAAAACCCATGAGCCGCAGCTGCCGGGCGCACTCCTGCCACAGGTCGTACCCTTGGCTCTGCTGCCGGGGCTCTTTCACACCTTCACTGCCGTGCGCGCTGTGTGCGTTCATCGCTTGAGCCCCTCCGCCATTGCCAGGTATGCCTCTTCCAGAGTCGCCGGTCGCGTGTACGGCTCGGTCCGCGCCCCGATGCGTGCGGCGGCAAGCCCCTCCGCCAGGATGCGGTGCGCCGCGCCCGCCTCGAACGTGGCGCGCTCGCCGTGCCAGTAGAGGGTGAGTTCCCAGCCGGAACCGCGCGGGGCAAAAAGTACCGCCGCCTGATTGCCGAGGAATCCGCGTAGCGTATCAAGACCCTCGGTCGCGTTGGCGCCAACCTGAACCACGGTCGTGGCGGCAATGCCGGCGTGTGCGGCAACATCCTCGAGGCTACCGCTCACAGCGACGGAGCCAGCACCCAAAACGGTGATGGTGTGCGCCAGATCCTCAATTTCGCCCAGCAGGTGGCTCGTCAGCAGAATGGCGGCACCGTCTTCTGCGAGGGAACGGATCAGGGCACGCACGGTCATAGCGATATCGGGGTCGAGCCCGTTCGTTGGCTCATCCAGCAGGAGCAGAGCGGGGGAGCCGAGCGTAGCGCGGGCAATGTGCAGGCGCTGCTTCATACCGCGGGAGAACTCCTGAACGGGGCGCGTGGCGGCGTCGGTGAGTTCCACACGGGCTAGAGCATGCTCCACCTCGTGCCGTCGAGCCTGCCCGCAGACCCCCGCAATATCCGCGAAGAACAGTAGATTATCGCGTGCGCTGGCGCGCGGGTAGAAGCCGTTATCCCCGCCCAGCGCGAGACCCACGTGACGGCGCGCCCGCTGCGGGTGGGCGATGGCGTCAATACCGTTCACGGTGAGGCTACCGCTGGTGGGAGTAAGCAGGGTTGAGCACATCTGCACGGTCGTCGTTTTGCCCGCACCGTTGGGACCGAGGAGGGCGTGGATCTCGCCGGAGCTAACGTGAAGTGACACCCGGTCGACTGCGGTAAAGGTATTTTCACCTTTGCCAAAGACACGGCTGAGTTGTGCGGCGTCAAGAACAAGAGACATATAGGTAACCTTCGGGTATGACCCTCTGGCTCCTATACCGGAGGGATACTGTGCAGGGTAAACGGTGTAGTGAACAAACGGTGTAGTGAACCGCGCCCTGCGTGAGTGTATGTGTAGTCCCAGTGTACCGAAAAGAACATGTAAAAGTGATGAGGGTTACTATGTGGGTGGTGGGGGCGCCTCCGCATCTCGATTGCCTCGCCCTCGGATTGCCCAGGCATCGTCACTAACGTTTTGTTGCAGGCGGTTTTTTGTTACGGGCGTTAAAAAACGTCATCTTTGCAATGAAATGTCTTAAAGTGCCGTGCACCCACAAAATCCTTGACCCCGCCCCGTGCCCTATGACACCCTAATGACAGGTCAAGAGCGCCAGCGACAAGCCCCAGCTAGCTGGCCGGCAACCCTCCTCCGCGGTGGGGTGCCCTGGGTGAAGACCGGGCGGCACGCAAAAGCGTGACGCAAGCGCGGGACCGATGTGACCGAATCCGGTACATCAATCGTGACAGGATTATTCGACGACGATTCCTGTACCGCTCGGCATGCGGCCCCCTAACTATCCCCTTAGGAGAGCCACGCATGAGCAACAACACTACCGTCCCGACTCCCGCCAACCCCGCCGGTTGGAAGTTCGAAACCCGCCAGATCCACGCAGGTCAGGCGCCGGATGCCGCAACGGGAGCTCGGGCACTACCTATCTACCAGACCACCTCTTTCGTCTTTGAAAGCGCCGAGCAGGCAGCGAACCGCTTCGCCCTCGCCGAGCTAGGCCCCATTTACACCCGCATGACCAACCCCACTCAGGAAGTCATCGAAAACCGTATCGCTTCCCTGGAAGGCGGCGTTGGCGCGCTGTTGCTGGCATCCGGCCAGGCAGCTATCACCTACGCAATCCTGAACATCGCCGGTGCAGGCGACCACGTTGTCGCCTCGCCCTCCGTGTACGGCGGCACCTACAACCTGCTCAAGTACACCCTCGCCGACCTCGGCATCGAAACCACCTTCGTTGAGGACCCGGATAACCTGGATGAATGGCGCGCCGCGGTTCGCCCCAACACCAAGCTGTTCTACGGCGAGTCCGTGCCCAACCCCCGCAACGACGTGCTCGACATTGAGCCCATCGCAGCAATTGCGCACGAAAACGGTGTACCCCTGATCGTGGACAACACCGTACCCACCCCCTACCTGCTGCGCCCCATCGAGCACGGCGCGGACGTGGTCGTCCACTCCGCAACCAAGTACCTGGGTGGCCACGGCACCTCCATCGGTGGCGTAATCGTTGACTCCGGTAACTTCGACTACGGCGCAGACCCCGAGAAGTTCCCCAAGTTCAACCAGCCCGCCCCCGGCTACCATGGCCTGGTCTACGCACGCGATATGGGTAAGGACTCCGCCTTCGGTGCGAACCTCTCCTACATCCTGAAGGCTCGCGTCTCCCTGCTGCGTGACACCGGCGCCGCTATCTCCCCGACTAACGCCTTCAACATCGGCATCGGTTTGGAAACCCTCTCCCTGCGCATCGAACGCCATATTGAGAACGCCACCAAGGTCGCCCACTGGCTCGAAGCAAACCCGCAGGTCGAGAAGGTTATCTGGGCTGGCGTGGAATCCTCCCCCTGGTACGAGCGTGCACAGAAGTACCTGCCCAAGGGCCCCGGCGCGGTGCTCGGTTTCACCCTCAAGGACGCAACCCTGGAGCAGACCCGCGACTTCGTGGACGCCCTGAAGCTGCACTCCAACGTGGCGAACATCGGTGACGTGCGCTCGCTCGTGATTCACCCGGCCTCCACCACCCACTCCCAGCTGTCCGCCGAGGAGCTGGAGAAGATTGGCGTGTACCCGAACTTCGTCCGCCTGGCAGTTGGTATTGAGAACATCGACGATATTCTCGCCGACCTGCAGCTGGGTTTCGACACCCTCTCCTAAACGGTGACGTCACCCGCAGGTGGACCGGTAAGCTACGGCTCGGTCCACCTGCGGATTCCCCATTACGGAGCATTTTGTCACTGCGCGGCACTGATGCCGCCCAACCCGTTACTCCTCCTACCCACAGACAAGTACCCCGCTCACACCTACCCCGCTCACACCCGGCACCACCTCGCCGGCCAACCCAGTGAAGGGAACCCCCATGACCACCCAGAGCACTAGCCAGTCCGGCACCACCCAGTCCGGCACTATCAACCTGCCTGTCACCGCACCCATCCCTGTGGCGGGCACTCAGCGCGAGCACCCCGAAGCGCAAGGCTACCTGCGTCAGCTGAACATTGGCGACCTGGAGCTTGAATCCGGCGTGACCCTGCCGCAGGTCACCATCGGCTACGAAACCTGGGGTACCCTCAACGAGGCTGGCGACAATGCCATCCTGATCCTGCATGCGCTCACCGGTGACACGCATGTCTCCCGCGGCGTACCGACCCCCGATATGCCCGCCCCGCTGATTCGCGCTATCGAATCGGACGGCTGGTGGGAAGGCATCGTGGGCCCCGGGTCGGTCGTGGACACCAACCGCTACTTCGTGATTGCCCCCAATATTTTGGGCGGCTGCTACGGCTCCACCGGACCGGCAAGCATCATTCCCGAAGGCTACCCGGGCGCCGGTGAGCACTGGGGCTCCCGCTTCCCGCAGGTGAGCATCCGCGACTCTGTGCGCGCTGAGGCACGCCTGGCACGTGCCCTGGGCGTGACCAGCTTCCGCTACGTGATTGGTGGTTCCCTCGGTGGCGCTCGCGCCCTGGAGTGGGCGGCAACCAACCCCGAGCTGGTGCGCGGATGTGCGGTGATTGCCTCCGGTCCTTCGGCTACGGCGGAGCAGATTTCGTGGGCGCACACTCAGAACATTGCGATTCGTTCGGACGCGAACTTCGCCGGCGGCGACTACTATTCCGGTCCCGCGCCGGTAAACGGTCTTGCCCTGGCGCGCCGTATCGCGCACACCACCTACCGCAGCCCCGCCGAGCTGGAGCACCGCTTCGGCCGCGAAGAGAACCGTGGCGAAAGCACCGTGGGCGGCTCGCTGGGTGAGCCGCGTGGCCGCTACGCCATCGAAAGCTACCTGGACCACCACGGCGCCAAGCTGGTTGAGCGCTTTGACCCGAACAGCTACCTTGCCGTGAACGAGGCGCTGATTTCGCACGATGTGGCGCGTGGCCGCGGCACCCTGGCGCAGGCGCTGGCGCACACCGATTGTGAGTGGACGATTGCGGCGGTGAACACGGACCGTCTGTTCTTCCCGCATGAGTCGCACCGCCTGGCGGAGGCGCTACCCACCCCGGTGCCCGTGGACATTATCGAGTCGAACCACGGCCATGACGGCTTCTTGATTGAGGCGAAGCAGGTGGAGAAGATTCTGGCCCGCGCCCTCGGCGTTGAAGATGAATCCGCTACCCCGAGTGAGGAGCAGCGTGAGCGTGAGGCGCTGGACTCGATGACCCGCCTGTACGCTACGGTGGCCCGCTAGAATCGCGTGCAGCCACGGGGCGTTTCCGCGAGTGTGTTTCCACTGGGCGTTGATTATGCCCTCTGGATGCTGTTTACGCCACCTAAATGTCGGTAATTTTCGGGCTGGCAGATAGTGTCTTCACAGGTTCTTCCGCCCACCGAGAATTAACCTTCACCCTCAGGGTTATGCAATAGAATGCCGGGCGTTCGTATGATGCGAACGCCCGGCTTTTCTTTGCACCCAGCTGAAGAGTGTCGTGCCAAGTCAGGGAATATTTTTCGGTTTTGAGGTGCTTTTGAAGCCGCCGCGAGATACCGTGGAAGTACCCTCCTGTTGCACTGGAAGGTAATGGTTCTCGGTTTGCTTTAGACCCGCTCTAACCCCATAGCATTGAAGTTGTGGTAAGTATTCAAGAGGTAGCGGAGCAGTTGGGGGTGAGCACCCACGCCCTGCGGTATTACGAAAAAGAGGGGCTCATCGCGGTGCCCCGTGATGCTCACGGAACTCGCGTTTTTGACGAGGAGTCCATCTCCTCGGCACGGTTTATTGCTACCTGCCGTCAGGCCGGCATGAGTCTTGCCGACATTCGTACAATCTTGGACAATCCGGATGATCACGCCCTCTCCGTTGAAGTGATGGAACGTGCCCGCCGAAAGATTGAAAACGAGATTGCGGGGTTGCAACAGAACCTTGAGCACCTGGATCGCCGTATTCAGGAGCACCGCCGTCACCTCGACGGCACCCGCTAGATAGCCGTCTAGTTTTCATGCACACACAGCATGTAACGCCCGGTAATCCCAATGCAGGGAATACCGGGCGTCTTTTCGTGCTCAGCTGATGATGCTTGATTACTCATGCTGAGCTGTTGGGTATTTTCAGCCCGAAGGTTTAACCCCGGGTAGCTTACCCCCAGTTAGCCTCCTGCGGGTCAACACCGTGTGCACGAGCATTCTCGTAGATGACATCTCGCAACCACTCCGCGAGCCCGGTCGCGAGCTTCTCGTAGTACGCTTTGAAGCGGGCATCCTCAACGTAGCCGCGGGCTAGAATAGCGTGCTTCGCGGGGGTGACCTCAAAGAAGAACAGGGAGGCGCGGTGCCGCTCGGCGAGCGCGTTCGCCTCCTCACTGCCCGGCTGCACACCGCGGTTGAACGCCTCGACGAGAGCCTGTTCTACCTCGTCAATCTGCTGTTTGCCGTTCTGCCAGTCGGCACGGTCCATTGAGGCAGTACGGCGCTGGTATTCAGCCCAGTCGTCAGTTTCCACGTAACGCTCCTGCGCTTCCTGCTGGTGGGCGAGGCTGAACCCTTCACCCATAATCTCTGCTTTTTCGGCAGCGCTGAGCTGCTCATTTTTAGGTGCCATGGTGTCCTCCAAAAGGTGTTCGATGGTTTCAAGCATGCGCCCGTACGCGGCGATTTTGCGTTGAAGCATATCCCGCTGAGCGAGTAGATGCTCGGTGCTGTTCGCCCGATCCTGCAGTATATTGCGAATAGCGTCAAGGCTCATGCCAATGGCGCGGTACCCCATGATGACGGTGATTCGTTCAAGATCTGCATCGGTGTAGTACCGGTACCCGTTGTACTCATCATGTGCCGGGTTGAGTAAGCCCCGCTGCTCCCAGTGGTGTAGCGTGCGGACTGTGAGCCCGTGCAATGATGCTGCTTCTCCTACGGTGTATTCGTGCTGCCCGTCAGGTGGTGTCATGTTCGCGTCCATGGTGCCACTCTAAAACCTTACGTTAGGTGAGGGTCAAGCTAGCGGCGGAACCTGCGGTGCAGATTTGCGGGGGAGTCCTCGCTAAGATGGGTGCATGAGCGAAAACAAATACGTCGTCGAATACACCCGCCCCGAGAACGAACGCGCAGGCACCCACCTGGTGCTTATGCTGCACGGCTACGGCTCCCAGGAGCACGATCTGCTGTCCCTGGCGGCGCACCTTCCGCAGGAGGGTTTCACCTACGCGTCCATGCGCGCACCGCAGCCGGTTGGCACCCAGTTCTCCGCGGACTCGACCGGTGCCTACATTGCCGCAGACGCTATCGGCTACCAGTGGTACCCGCTGAACCAGCAGCTCGAATCTGACCAGCGCGCCATCGAGCAGGCGAGCGACTACGTGCTGGAGTGGGTGCGCGCGAACCGCGAACCTTACGCTTCGGTGACCCTGCTGGGCTTTTCGCAGGGCATGGGCATCGCAACGTCGATGGTGCGTCACGCTCCCGGCGAGTTCGCCGCCGTGGTGGGTCTGTCCGGCTACGCGGTGGACTCGGATTCGCCGTACTTCAAGGATGAGGAGCTGAAGAAGACCGAACTGCCGGTGTTCTTCGGCCGCGATCAGGAAGACCCCGTCATCCCGCAGGAGATGGTGAACTACACCTACGACTGGATCCGCAAGTACACCGACGGCATTAAGGTGCTGTACGCCGGTGCGGGTCACGGCGTGAGCGCCATGGAGATTCGCCACGTGGGCGAGTTCCTGGAGGTGAAGGTGCAGGGTAAGGAGCCGCGTATTCGTGCGCAGAAGGTTGCGGAGGCGACCGGCACCGCGGAAGGCTCTGACGCCTAATACAGATATATGGAAAGCCCTCGGGTCATCACGGCTCGGGGGCTTTGCGTGTGGTTCTGCTTCCGCATGGCTCCGCTTGGAAAGGTGGTTATCGTCCTCGTTCCTACAGGGGACCCGCCCTCGCTTCGCTTCGGGCACCCTGATGTCACTTTCGGACGATACCGCCTTTCTGCGCTGGGATGCTGTGCGGGTGCGGCCGCGTTTTCCGGATGCGCCCTCAGGGTGTCAGCCCGGACGCTCTCCGATGCGGAGCGAGGAGGAAGCGGAGCGTCCGGGTGACGGGTGCCCCTGCGTAGGCGCGGAGGAAATATGCGGCGCCCCGTCCCTGCTTAGTGAGGGGAGGAACGAGGACGGTCACTAGCGCCTCCAGCGCTCAGACAAACCAAATGCGGACTAGTCCTCGTGCGCAACCTTCACGGTCACGCCGTTGAGGGTCACGGTGTCGCCGGGGTGCAGCTGCTTGCCGCGTGCTTCCTCAATGTCGCCGTTGACCTTTACCAGGCCGTGCTGAATGACCTCGCGTGCCTGCGCGCCGTCCTCTACGAGGTTGGCGAGCTTGAGGAACTGGCCGAGGCGGATCATGTCGTCGCGAATAAAAATTTCTTCCATGCTCTCTAGTTTATCCCGCCGGGTGCATACTGGTGTCCGGCAAAAATGGGGGTGTGGTGGGCCGGGTAGGCATACCCAGGGGTGGGGTGGTGATGGTACCCTAGTGTCTTGCATCAAAAAGTGTGCATATTGCGCCGATGAGCGCGAATACGGGCGCCCCGTTCTGGGTCGCGTCCCTTATGAACCCGAACTCACGCACGTCACAGCCGGTGGCGGGGCAGAAGGAGTAACTATGGCTGAAAAGTCCACCCTCGATAACGTTATTGCGCTCGCGAAGCGCCGCGGCTTTGTTTTCCAGGCCGGTGAAATTTACGGCGGTTCCCGCTCCGCATGGGACTACGGCCCCCTCGGTGCAGAGCTGAAGGAAAACATCCGTCAGCAGTGGTGGCAGCGTTTCGTCCGTTCCCGTGCGGACATGGTTGGCCTGGATTCCTCCGTTATTCTGCCTCGTGCGGTGTGGGAGGCATCCGGTCACGTGGCGACCTTCACCGACCCGCTGGTTGAGTGCCTGTCGTGCCACAAGCGTCTGCGTCAGGATCACCTGCTGGAGAACTTTGAGGCGAAGAAGGGCCGCGCGGCTGAGGGCATGGAAGAGATTGCTTGCCCGAACTGTGGTACTCGTGGTGAGTGGACTGAGCCGCAGAACTTCTCCGGTCTGATGAAGACTTACCTGGGCCCGGTTGATAATGAGGAGGGTCTACACTTCCTGCGCCCGGAGACCGCTCAGGGTATTTTCGTGAACTTCAACAATGTGGTCACTGCTTCTCGTAAGCGCCCGCCGTTCGGTATTGGCCAGATTGGTAAGTCGTTCCGTAACGAGATCACTCCCGGTAACTTTATTTTCCGTACTCGTGAGTTCGAGCAGATGGAAATTGAGTACTTTGTGCACCCGGATGACGCTGATAAGTACTTCAACGAGTGGGTTGAGGACTGCTGGAACTGGTTCGTTGACCTGGGTATCAACCCGGATAACATGCGCCGCTTCGACGTTCCTAAGGAGGAGCGTGCACACTACTCGGCTGGCACTATTGACGTTGAGTACCGCTTCGGCTTCCAGGGTTCGGAGTGGGGCGAGCTGATGGGCGTTGCGAACCGTACCGACTACGACCTGGGCGTGCACAATGAGCACTCCAACGCGAAGCTTGAGTACTTCGACCAGGCTACCGGTGAGCGTTACGTGCCGTACGTGATTGAGCCGTCCTTCGGCCTGACCCGCTCCATGATGGCGTTCCTCGTCGACGCATACGTCGAGGACGAGGCACCCAACACTAAGGGTGGCGTGGATAAGCGCGTCGTGCTGAAGCTTGACCCGCGCCTGGCACCGGTGAAGGCTGCTGTTCTGCCGCTGTCGAAGAAGGCTGAACTGTCTGAGCCGGCAACTAAGCTGGCGAATGAGCTGCGTGGCCTGTGGAACGTGGACTACGACGAGGCGGGCGCTATTGGCCGCCGTTACCGCCGCCAGGATGAGATCGGTACCCCGTTCTGCATTACCGTAGACTTCGATACCCTCGAGGATCAGGCTGTGACCATCCGCGAGCGCGACACCATGAACCAGGAGCGTGTGGCTCTGGATCAGGTGAAGTCCTACCTGGCTGCACGCCTGGCAGGCTAAAACTTTCATAACATGGTCGGCGGGTAGCCTCTTAGAGCGAAAGAGGCTACCCGCCGTCGTGTATTTGGGCTACCCTGGTTAGACTGATTGGCACGATTGAAGCGAGCGAAGGAAAGGTGCACGGATATGGCTGAACGCCTCAGCGAAAAATTTGAGATTCGCCCCTGGCAGGAGGGTGATGACCTTGCCCTGCTTGAGATTTGGAACTCTGCCCGCAATGAGGTTGAGGAGCGCCAGCGTGGCCTTTTCGGCCCGGATACGGACGCGCCGTTTAGCCGCACCCTGGTGGTGACTGTTTCTGGTGTGCCGGTGGCTGCGGGTACTGTGGTGGCTTCGTTGCTGCATCCGACGCGTTTGTGGTCCTATGTGGAGGTCGCGGCTGACCACCGCCGTCAGGGTATTGGTACCGCCCTGCTGGATGCGTTGCGTGAGATTGCGGCGGCGCACGGCCAGACGACTGCTCTGCGCGTGAAGCTGTCGCCGTTTAGTGACGGTGAGGAGTTCGCGCAGGCTACTGGCATGAAGCTGATTCAGCGTTCCCGTATGGTGCGTGTGGAGCCGGGTGCGATTCCTCCGGTGTCTTTGCGTGAGGACGCTGACGGTAATGAGACTCAGGCGATTGAGGATTTGGCGACCGGTTCGGTGGAGCTGACCGCCGCGCTGTGGGATTTCTACCGCCGCGCCCACGAGTGGGATGTTCCCGCCGAGGTTGGTTTGGGCACGGTGAACCGCTACTTCCTTTCGGATGAGGTGCGTGCTTTTGGCGCCGTGGTGCTTCGTGACCATATTCGTGAGGCGGCTGCAGAGGGTAAGAAGGGTCCGATTGTTGCGTTTGCGGTGAGCTACCACCCCTTCGAGACTGACCCGGAGGCGGCGCTGGTGGATGAGAAGACCGCCACGGAACTGCTGCTGGGCTACGACTTCGATAATGAGGGTGCCGTGGAGGCGATTATGCAGGTGCTGTCCCTACTGAGTGCTAAGTACCCGGTGCTGGTTGAGGTTGATGACGCCATGGAGGCGCTGGTTCAGGTGACCGACGTGCTACTGCGTGCCGGCACTGCCTCGGTGGAGGGCGACCCGACCTATATTTACGTGACCGAGTAGGTTACTAGGTAGATTCTCGATACTGAGCCTGCGGGCTGACTCTTGCTGAAGGGGTGGGGGAGCGGAACGCTTCCTCGCCCCTCTCGCGTACCTGCGTCTCCTTGCGGTTGCTGCGCCGGCGCCGTGCCGTTGTACTGTGCCGCGCTGCTGTACTGTGCTCCTGTACCCCCTCAGCTGAGTCCGGTTCTCGATTTGCCCCCGTATGCCACAATATAGGGGTGAATTCTGAAGCACCCCGTCTTACCCTTCCGCCCCTGAAACTGGGCAAACTGACCGTTGATACTCCCGTGGTTCTCGCCCCGATGGCTGGCGTGACCAATAAGGCTTTCCGCCGCCTCTGCAGTGAATATGGCGGCGGCCTGTACGTTACCGAAATGGTGACTGCGCGCGCCCTGGTGGAGCGTAAGCCCGAGTCCATGCGCATTATTGAGCATGACCCGGACGAGAAGATTCGCTCCATCCAGATTTACGGTGTGGACGCGGTCAACGTCGGTAAGGCTGTGCGCATGGTCGTTGAAGAGGACCGTGCCGACCACATTGACTTGAATTTTGGCTGCCCGGCTCCTAAGGTGACTCGCCGCGGTGGCGGCGCCGCCCTGCCCTGGAAGACTGACCTGTTCACGGCGATTGTGCAGACCGCGGTGAAGGAGGCGTCCCGCAACGATATTCCGCTGACCATTAAGATGCGTAAGGGCATCGACGATGAGCATATTACGTTCTTGGAGTCCGCCAAGATTGCTCGTGATGCCGGTGTTGCGGCGATTGCTCTGCACGGTCGTACTGCGGCGCAGCATTATTCGGGTAAGGCTGACTGGGATTCGATTGCGCAGCTGCGCGAGCTGATTCCGGATGTGCCGATTTTGGGTAATGGTGATATTTTCTCTGCTGAGGATGCGGTGCGCATGGTTGAGCAGACCGGCGTGGACGGCGTGGTGATTGGTCGCGGCTGCCAGGGCCGCCCGTGGCTGTTTGGTGACCTGCAGAATGCGTTTGAGGGTTCGTCGGAGCGTATCCGCCCGACCCTGACTGAGGTGTCGGACATGATTTACCGCCACGCAGAACTGCTGGTGGAAACCTTCGGCGATGAGACCCGCGGCCTGCGTGAGATCCGCAAGCACGTGGCGTGGTACTTCAAGGGCTACCCGGTTGGCGGCGAGCTGCGCGCGAAGATGGCTCAGGTGCCCGACCTGGCGACCTTCCGTGAGCTGATTGCTCAGCTGGACCACTCGATTGGCTACCCGGGTGCCGCCGTGGAGGGTTCGCGCGGTCGCGCCGGCAGCCCCAAGCAACCGCACCTGCCCGACGGCTGGCTGGATTCGCGCATCCTCGGCGATGCTGAGCGTCTGGGTCTGGTGGAGGCCGAGCTGGATATTTCCGGCGGCTAAACCCCGTCACTTGTGTGCCGCGGCGTGCTGTTTGCGCGTCGCGGCGCATCCTTTTTGCGAGCCTGTTCGTGCGCTATTTCCCGCTCCTGCACCGCCTGTAGGCGCTACCTGTTGACCCCCACCGTAGAATTGAGTTTATGGCTGGATTAATCCGCAAAGAAGACATTGATGAAGTCCGCGCCCGTACCGATATCCGCGAAATCATTGAAGGCTATGTGAGCCTCAAAAGCGCCGGTATAGGCACCTTCAAGGGGCTGTGCCCGTTCCACGACGAGCGCACGCCCTCCTTCAATGTGCGCCCGCAGGTCGGCTCGTACCACTGCTTCGGCTGCGGTGAATCCGGTGACGTGTACTCCTTCGTCATGGCGATGGAACACACCAGCTTCGTTGAGACGGTGGAGCGCCTTGCCGCGCGCATCGGCTACACCCTGCACTATGAGGGCGGTAAGCCCGGCGACCGCTACGAGGCGGGTATGCGCCGCCGCCTGCTCGATGCGCACAAGATTGCCGCCGAGTTCTTCGAACGCAACCTCTATAGCGCCGATGCTCAGGAGGCGCAGCGCTTCCTCGGCGCCCGCGGTTTCGACCCCGCCGCAACCCGCAAATTCGGTGTCGGCTACGCCCCGCGCGGCTGGGACCACCTGCTCAAGCACCTTCGCTCCCAGGGTTTCACTGATGAGGAGCTGAAGGCGACCGGCATGTTCTCGGAGGGCAACCGCGGCCTGTACGACCGCTTCCGCGGCCGCATCATCTGGCCAATCCGCACCATCGCCGGTGAAACCATCGGTTTCGGTGCCCGCCGTCTCTTCGACGACGATCAGGGCCCCAAATACCTGAACACCCCCGAGACGCAGCTGTACAAGAAATCCCAGGTGCTTTACGGCATTGACCTGGCAAAACGCGATATGACCAAGACCAAGCAGGTCGTCATCGTGGAAGGCTACACGGACGTCATGGCGGCACACCTCGCCGGCATCACCACCGCCGTTGCCACCTGCGGCACCGCGTTCGGTCCCGGCCACATCAAGATGGTGCGCCGCATGATTACCGATGACGGTTCCGGCGGCGAAATCATCTTCACCTTCGACGGTGACGCCGCAGGCCAGAAAGCCGCCATGGCTGCATTCCAGGAGGACCAGCGCTTCGTCGCGCAGACCTTCGTGGCGGTTGCCGAGAACGGCATGGACCCCTGCGACCTGCGCCTGCATAAGGGGGACGCCGCCGTGCGCTCGCTGATTGCTTCGCGCCGCCCGCTGTTCGAGTTCGCGATTGATTCGACCCTCGCCAAGTACGATTTGGCGACCCTTGAGGGCCGTGTGCTGGCGATGCGCGCTATCGCCCCGATTATTGCCGGCATCAAGGACCGCGACCTGCGCCCCGCATACATGCGTAAGGTGTCCGGTCAGCTCGGTCTGGAGCTGGACGAGATTCAGCGTGCCGTGGCGTACGCGCAGAACCACCCGAAGCTTTCTCGCACCCAGCAGGCGGAGGCTAGCGCCGCCGCACCGCGTTACGAGCGTCTGAACGAGGGGCCGCAGGGCGCGCCGGGTTATACGGGTGCGCCGGGTTATACAGGTATTCAGGGGGCATCTCACGCTGACGTGCCCTACGACCCCGCCTACGATGCACCGCCCCCGGAAGACCACACCGCACCCAGCGCCTACGCCGGGCAGAACGCTGCCGCGCACCCGCCGAGCAGCATTCAGCCCGCCGCACCCCAGCCGGAGGTGACCGCCCCCGCCGTCGAGGAATTCCTCACCCCCGACCCGCGCGACCCGGTTGCCCGCCTCGAAAAGGCGGCGCTCGAGATTGCCCTGCAGCACCCCGAGCTCATCAGTGTGGAACAGTGGCGTAACCTCGCCACCGTGCAGTTCCGCTACCGCACCCACCGTGAGGTGGCCGCCGGCATTATTCACGCGGCAACCGTCATGGCGCCCACCCCCGGCATCGAATGGATTAACTGCGTGCGCTCCGGCGCTGTGGAGGGCGTACATCCCGCCATCGCGGAGCTCGCCGTCTCACCGCTACCGGTCAGCAGCGCTGAGCGTCTGCCCGGTTTTGTGACTGGCGCACTCAATGCCCTGTTTGAACAGCAGATTGCCCGCCAAAAATCCGACCTGATGATGCGCCTAGAGCAGCTCAGCGCAAACCCCGACGACGAAGAGTTCGAAGCGGTACAGCGTCAGCTCCTCGAGCTGGAAATGCGCCGCCGACAGCTCAACGCACAGCGCGGCTAAGCACGGTTCTTCTGCTTGCGCCCCGGCAACCTGCCGAATGCCCTGTATTCTGCAGGTTGCCGGGGAACACCACCCAAACTAACCACGCAACCCAACCACACAGCCCAAAGAGTGATGCACTTCACGGCATTTCAAGTTGCGGAGCCCAAACAGCCCCGGTATAGTTATTACTCGTTGCAAGGGAAACCAGCAACGAAAACAAAATAATCCCCCGTAGCTCAATTGGCAGAGCATTCGACTGTTAATCGAAGGGTTACTGGTTCGAGTCCAGTCGGGGGAGCGTATAAAGCAAGAATCCTCAGGGCTACGCCCTGGGGATTCTTGCTTTATCTGTTCCTCTGGCTCGAACCAGTAACCACTCCGCCATACGCAGGCGCTGGGGCGCCTGCTCCAGGCTCCGTCTGGTTCGAGTCCAGAGCAACAGGGATCTGTAGGCGGATGCAAAGATTTTTGGTTCCTCGCGCGCTCGGAAAATCTTCGCCTCGCTAGTTCGAGTCCAGTCGGAACGTTCTCTCCACGTCGTGAACCAGTAACCACTCCGCCATACGCAGGCGCTGGGGCGCTCCCTCCCGGCCCTCGGGCTTACGCCCTCGGCGGGATAACGGTTTTTACTTCCTCGCGCGCTCGGAAAAACCGTCACCCCGCTGTGTCGAGTCCAGTCGGAACAGTCTCTCTAAGCCGTGAATCAGTAACCCCTCGGGCTTACGCCCTCGGCGAGGCAAAGATTTTTGGTTCCTCGCGCGCTCGGAAAATCTTCGCCTCGCTGGTTCAAGTCCAGAGTAACGGCGAGGTAACGATGCTTCACCCAGCAAAAATCCACCCCGCAAAAATGTGAAGCCTAACGCACCGAAAAGTTCCCCAGTCACCCACGCCACGCATCCGCCCAACGCTCAGTGGGGGAGTGGTGCGCCGGCATCCTCTTGCGCCTACTCCAGGGCAAATCCACAGGGGTAACCAAACCCAGAAAGCTACGCCAGCAGCTCAACACAGCCTCCAGAAAGTCCAAAATACCTGAAGAGATACGGCAACCCTCCGCCCAAACGGTCACGCGCAGGTATCATAAGGGGCTAAACTATAGGAGGTGGAGTGCGAAAAAGAAGCCTCCAAAAACACGTCACGGAGAGGTGGTCATGACCACTACTACTAATCCCAAGGCACCCAAGGGTTTCTTTGCTGGCATCAGCGGGATTAAGTCCGGCGTCGCGAACATCATCGACGCTGGCAAAACCTTCAAGACCCTCGGACCCAGCCAGATCAAGGACGAAATCCAGATCGCAAAGCACGAGCTGAAGACCAAGGGCATCGCCGTTGGTAAGGGCGCAGCCTTCTTCGGCGTCGCAGCAGTCTTCGGTCTGTTCCTGATCATTGCGCTGGTCGCCGCAGCAATCCTCGGCCTCGGCACCGTCATGCCCTACTGGGCATCCGCGCTGGTCTTCGCCCTCATCTTCCTCATCGTCCTGGCAATCTGCGCCCTGGTCGGTCTGAAGAAGGTCAAGGCACAGCTGCCGTTCAAGCCCGAATCCGCAATCTTCGGTCTGCTCTTCGACCTCGGCGTACTCAAGGAAGGTACCGCCATGTCCGCTGAGCGCCTGAAGAAGGAACAGGCAGAGCGTGCAGAGCAGAAGGCTAAGGAAGCTGAAGAAGCAGCAGAACGCGCACGTCAGGAAGCTGAAGAGCGCAAGGCACGCGGCGAGGAAGAGCCCAAGCCGCCGACCTTCGAAGAGCTCAAGCAGCGCACCGCAGAACGCCGCCAGCACCTGGCAGCCCTGCGCGACGACCTGCAGTCCTACACCGGCGACGTTCAGAACAACACCCAGCAGGCTCTGGACGCTCTCAAGGCAGTGCCCTCCGAGGTTGCCGCAAGTGCAGCAGCTACCGGCCGCGGCCTGGCAGAGAACGTGCGCAAGCCCGAGGTTCTGCAGGCACGCTGGAAGTCCTTCGCAGCACTGGGCGCATCCATTGCAACCGTCCTGCACTTCCTGAACCGCCTGGTTCGCCGCTAAATACTGTTCGCCGCTAAAACCGGCGCAGGTTTAACGCCAAGCGTCCAAACGCCCCGATACTCGTATCGGGGCGTTTGCGCGTCTACAGGCAGGTTGCTGGCTCCTGCCCCGGCGGGAGGTTTGGAGGTAACTCCCAGCCAAAACCCGCCCTCCACGAGTCGGAGAAGGACGCAGCTCACAGGTAGAATAGACAAATGCTGTACGTACCGGATCCACCCGGTGCACGCGGCAGACAGAGGTAGAGCGGCGCACCGTCGCACCCGAAACCCCAAAGTCACCGACACACTACACCCCGATGAGGAGCCCCGTCATGGAACAGGCAAAGACGATTCTGATTGGCGCAGAAACCTACCCGCCGGACATTAACGGTGCAGCACAATTCGGTCACCGCCTCGCCACCTCCATGCTCAAGCGCGGCCACTCCGTACACGTAGTTGCTGCCAGCCCCATCCCCGGCCCCAGCTACCGCACCGAAGTAGAGGGCGGCATTGTGGAGCACCGCCTGCGCTCGCACTTGCCCCCGACCCACGAGACGAACCGCATCTGCCTGCCATGGGAAATCTGGTCCGAGGTTGGCGCGATCCTCGACGAGGTCCGCCCGGATGTGGTGCACGTGCAGTGCCACTACATTATTGGTCGCGCCCTCATCTTCCAGGCGAAGCGCCGCGGTATCCGTGTGATTGCAACCAACCACTTCATGCCGGCGAACCTGGACCCATTCCTGCCTTTCCCCGCTCCCGTGAAGCGCGTGATTGAGAAGGCAACCTGGAAGGATATGCGTTTCTGCTTCTCCAAGACCGCGGTCGTTACCACCCCCACCCAGATTGGTGCGGATGCGATGCGCGACCTGGGGCATTTTAATCGCCCCGTCATGCCCGTTTCTAACGGTATTGAGATTAGCGACTACGAGCTGGCTGAGGGTGCTGACGCCGGCAAGGTTCCCGGTGAGCTGCGTATTGCTTTCGTGGGTCGTCTGGCTGAAGAGAAGAACGTGGACGTGCTCATCGAGGCGCTCTCCCTGCTGCCGGATACCCTCGAGCACGTGGTGCTGGATATTGCCGGTGGTGGTGAGCTGCGTGAGGCTCTCGAGCAGAAGGCGCACGATTGCGGCGTGTCCGACCGCGTGATTTTCCGCGGCTTCGTTCCGGATGAGCATCTGCCCGAGGTGTACCAGATGGCTGACGTGTTCTGCCAGCCCGGTACCGCCGAGCTGCAGTCGCTGGTGTCCCTGGAGGCGATGAGTGCCTCCACCCCCGTGGTACTCGCGAATGCGCTGGCTCTGCCGCACCTTGTGGAGCAAGGCGTGAACGGCTACCTCTTCGAACCGAATAACGCTCAGGATTTGGCGAAGAAGCTGGAGGCTGTGCTCTCTCTGCCCGCCGCTGAGCGTGAGCAGATGGGCCGTGAGTCCCGCCGCATCGTGGGCTTCCACAGTGCCGAGAACACCTGGCGCACCTTCGAGGAACTGTACGTGAGCGATGCTCCGTACCAGCGTTACCTGGATTCGCGCCGCTAAGCTTCTCTAGACCCTGAGCGTTGAGTAGGTAGAGCGTTTTTCGTTCTCGGTCGCCGTTCAGGTACTCTAGAGGATGGTGCTGGCGCCCATTGTGCGCCGTCACTGCACCGGATGGGGAGTTAGCTCAGCCGGTTAGAGCAGGGGACTCATAATCCCTTGGTCGCGGGTTCGAGCCCCGCACTCCCTACGGCCCCGCCCGTCGACTTCACCCACTTGTCGGCGGGCGGGGCTTTTTCGCACCCTCTTGCCGTGGTCTTTTGTCGTGCTCTCGAGGCGCTTATTTGTGTGCAAGGAATGCATCAATGGTGATGAAAATGAGTAAATGACGAACGAAGACGCATCATAGCGTTCAATACGGTAGGGTTGAAGAGTCCTGTCACGAAAGACAGCGTGATGCCGCCGGTTGATGCCGATTCAGCCGGTAGGTGTTGCTTCCACACACCATACGAGAGGATCTCAATGTCGGAGAACACTCCCAACAACCCGTCGCAGGGTGCATCTGCAGCAGGAGGCTACGGCTATGATGCTGGCGCGCTTCCCGCACAGGACGCTTCGCTGCCCGCTCAGCCGGGTAACGCAGCTCAGCCGGGTAACGCAGCTCAGGCCGCTCAGCCGCAGCAGCCCACTCAGCCTGCCGCGCCGGTAGCGCCTCAGCAGCCCGTTCAGCC
>ERZ773027.345-NODE-345-length-29696-cov-16.441382_pt1 | contig 29696 bp, 21 predicted proteins | sample MGYA00511032_ERZ773027 | MGnify/ENA primary metagenome ERZ773027 (study PRJEB29015, sample SAMEA2738138) | human oral metagenome | biome: human oral; feature: human-associated habitat; material: saliva | place: China | collected 2190 ... | reverse complement strand
AACCGCGCAGTTTTTTGCCGTCGCGTCCGTAAACGGCGGTCAAATCGCCGTAGCCGTCGTAGTCGTAGCGCACCAGTTCCTTGCCGTTGAAGGTGACGGAGGTGAGGCGGTTGACGTAGAAACGTTCGTCTTCGGAAACGAAGACGTCCCGTTCTCCGGCCGGGTCGAAGTCGGGATCGTTGTCGTGCAGACGGATGGAGGAGAATACGGGCTGGAAGTGTCGGCCGCTGCCGTCGTAAATGCTGTACGGCAGTCCGTTGTCGTCGTAGCAGAGGCGGATATGGCGGCCGTTGCGGTCGAGTTGGGCGACCAGTTGGAAAATGCCGCAGCCGGAATCGACTTCGGCAAACAGCAGCCGTGCGCCGCCGTCGGGGGAGGCGATTTGGTAGAGGTCGTCTGAAATCTGTGAAAAGAAGATTTGTTCGTAAGGATCAAAATAGGCGTCATCCAGACCGTAGGGATCTTCTTCAGCGGAAGCAGGTCTTGGCGCAGCCTCTTCTTCATATAAATCGTCTTCATCTTCGTCGGCTGCGGAATAAGGCTTATCCGCTTCGTCGCTGATATCCGGCAACGAAATTTCCCTGCCCTGTTCATCAATATAAAGGAAACCGTCGGCAGTACGGACAAGACGCATGGAGAACGGCAGCGACCAACCCTGTCCCAGCCAGCCGTTGCCTATTTGGTCAGAATAATAGCTACGCTGCCAAACAAGGGGAAGTGGGGAGTCAAAGGCAAAGTCGGTCTCTGTATCGTCAAATAGGACTTTGATACCAAGTACGGCATTAACAGGATTACCGATAGCTGCTGCAACTTTACAGGGAATACAGTGACCATGACCAGAAGTAACTACCCCGCCATCAGAACCTGCTCCGCTACCCCCGCCAAAACCACTGACCATCTTTCGTGAAGGCAGTCTAACACTAGGCAAACCTGGGACCATTGAAGCAAGGGAAACTACATCAGATACAGCATCAGCTACATTAGCTGCAGCAGAGTCAGGAGCAACCAAAGAAAGGGCGCTAGAGGCAACATCAGCCACCATCTCTATCACATCCACCGGACCGGCTGCATTAGTCAGCGGCTCAGGCGGATTGGCAGATCCTTTGGACACCATGGCAGGTGCAGAAGGCTGAGGAACAAGAATACCTATGGTGTTACCGGAAGAGGACATGCGATTACTCCGTCGAAATCCTAATTAATCTACAAGTAGAAACCTCAAAACAAGGAACGCCAATCACTTTCTGAGTGACTTGGGCACGTTATTTTGCAAAAATTATAACAAACAATAAGCTATAAATAAAACTGTATTTGATAAACTTTATTATTTAAATACCATATAGTAAGCGCATATTTTTAAAGATTATTTACATTTCTTAAGTTATTATTTCAAGCGGTTTAAATTTATATTTATCAACACATCGAATTATGCTAGAGTACGAGTCTTAGCAGTTGTATCTAATTAGCAACTTGGGAATCTAAAACCTCTTCTCTTGTGATGACTACTCATGCTTAAGCAAAATGAAGTCTATTTTTTTGGCAAACTGAATCAATCCCGTGATTTTATTTTCTCCGAGAATCTTCAAACTCACGATAAAATCTTTTGGGATAACTGGTTTAATCGATGCTCCGACCAAAACAAATTAATTTCATTCACTCGAAAAACATATTCCCCTTTGCAAATTTGGCTATTTTGCATCAAATTACCTGATGATCTTATTTATACTGGTATGGCTGCTGGTAGTTCTGATAAAATTGGCAGAAAATACCCATTTGTGTTATTTTATAAACCTAGCTCTATTCCCGAATCACTTGATTCTCTTTTTTTTCTTTTAAAGAAAAAAAATTCCTTTCGCGAGATATTAAATGAAGGGGAATGTTGTATCGAAGATTTTTACAGTAGTGATACAACAGAGAACTCTATCCTCTCTGAATCCTTTCACAACTTTTTATCTGATTCAGACGGCATTGGTAGTTTTTGGCAAGAGATTGGAAGCGGTTACCACATAAAACATGAAAGCCTCCCCTCATGCTCACTGTTTAATAAGTTATTTGGATTATAAGTAGATGAACACATTTCCTCGATGGGACGAGCCTATCTCTATCGACAGTCCCGAAGGTGTAAATATCGAATACGATAGCCGCTTTTTAGAACTACAAAGCGTAGCTGAAGGCAAACCAGAACAACAATATGGTGACACGATTATTCCGGCAGAAGAAGCCGATTGGGCAACGGTAGAAAAGTTATGCAATCAATTGCTAGCTGAATCTAAGGATTTGCATGTCCTAGCCTACTATACACAGGCGCTTACAGCCAAACATGGGCTCGTAGGGTTCTGTGCTGGTTGCGAAGCAATCAAAGCTAATATAGACCTGTATTGGGAATCCATTTATCCTAAACTAGAGGATGAAGACGGTGAATTTGACCCATTTTACAGGATCAATGCCCTTAGTTCCTTTACCACACTTGATGGCATCATAAAAGAAATTCTTTCATCTAAATTATTGATAAATGGGTTAACCCAACAGCCAATTACTGTAAAAGAAGCTGTTTCTATCTTACAAGGGAATGATCCACAAAATTATCCGGGAGGTAAAGAACGGCTAATGCTCGATATTAGGGTGAATGCCGATACGGGGAAACCTGAATTGACCGCATTAATTCAGGCATTGGACTGTCTGAAAGACATCCAACGCATTTTCTCGTCTAATTTACAGGATGAACACTCACTTAATTTTGATGTTATTCAGAAACCTCTTACCCTAATTCACAAAGCCATCAACTATAATGACGGGAGTGCTCCCTCAGTACAACAGACAGAACAGTCAGAGTTACCCTCTGAAACTAACAGCTCAACTATTACACAAGAACAATCTATTCAAGAGGCCGATGCATGGCGCCGTCTGAATATTAAAAATCGGGCTGATGTTGATTTAGCCTTAGAGAAAATCTGCATTTATTTTGAAACTCTTGAACCCAGCCACCCTGCACCACTGTTTATCCGCAGGGTACAACGACAAATGAATATGAACTTTTATGACATCATGAAAGATATTAGCCCAGAAAGTATTGCCAATTTAGAAGTTTTAATTGGCAAGCCGGATGAAGATACAGCAAATTCATGAACCTAGCATACCTCATCCGCGATTTAGTAAAATTTTTTTAATAAATACACAACATTATTAATCATCCTAAGGTTATAACCATGTCACGAAATAAATCATCAGGTCAAAAGTTTATTGCTCGTAATCGAGCTCCTCGCGTGCAAATTGAGTATGACGTAGAGTTGTATGGTTCAGAGAAAAAAATCGAACTGCCTTTCGTTATGGGTATTATGGCCGATTTGGTTGGCAAACCTGTTGAGCCCTTACCTGAATTAGCTGAACGAAAATTCTTAGAAATTGATGTAGACAATTTCGATGAACGCATGAAAGCCCTTAAACCTCGCGTTGCCTTCAACGTAAAAAATACATTGACAGGTGAAGGGAATTTGAATGTAGAACTCGAATTGGAAAGCATGGATGACTTCTCACCAGCGGCAATAGCTAAAAAAGTAGCACCTCTAAATGAACTTTTACAGGCGCGTACTGAACTATCTAATTTACTCTCATATATGGATGGTAAAAGTGGGGCTGAAGAATTAATTGGAAAAGTCTTAGGGGATAGCGAATTGCTAAAAAGTCTTGCAGCTGCACCTAAATCAACATCCAAAGATGAATAATAGTCTCTAATAAAACTAGAAGTGAAAGTAAATCATGGCTGAAAAACAATTAGATACCCTAGGAAATGGTAGTTCGCAACATGTGTTTGCAACCAATGAATTTGAACAGCTGCTTCAAAAAGAATTCAAACCTAAAACAGAAGAAGCTAAAAGCGCTGTAACTAATGCAGTCGCAACATTGGCTCAGCAAGCCCTACAAAATGCCGTGACCATTTCAGATGATACCTATCAAACTATTGAAGCAATTATTGCCGAACTTGATAGAAAGCTTTCTGAACAAATCAACTTGATCTTGCATCATGAGGATTTTCAAAAACTTGAAGGTGAATGGCGCGGCCTACATCATTTAGTAACAAACACTGAAACAGATACTTTGTTAAAAATCAAAGTATTGCCTATTTCCAAAAAAGAAGTTGCTCGTAACTTAAAACGCTTTAAAGGTACAGCCTGGGATCAAAGCCCACTCTTTAAACGCATCTATGAGGAAGAGTATGGCCAATTCGGTGGCGAACCTTTTGGTTGCTTAGTTGGTGACTATTATTTTGATCATTCTGCCCCTGATGTAGAAATGCTCAATAGCCTTGAAAAGATTGCCGCGGCTGCGCACTGCCCATTTATTGCAGGTGCATCTCCTAAGCTAATGCAAATGGAATCTTGGCAAGAATTAGCTAATCCGCGCGACCTGAGCAAAATCTTCCAAAATGCGGAATACGCTCCATGGCGAAGTCTGCGTGAATCCGAAGACTCTCGTTATATCGGCTTAGCTTTGCCTCGTTTCCTGTCTCGTCTGCCTTATGGTGCCACGACAAACCCCGTAGATGAATTTGACTTCGAGGAAGAGACAGAGGGTGCGGATCATAACAAATATACTTGGGCCAATGCAGCTTATGCAATGGCAGTAAATATTAACCGTTCATTTAAATACTATGGCTGGTGCACTGCCATTCGTGGCGTAGAATCAGGCGGTATCGTTGAAAATCTTCCCTGCCACACATTCCCAACCGATGATGGCGGTGTAGACATGAAATGCCCAACAGAAATTGCCATTAGCGACCGCCGTGAGGCAGAGCTGGCTGCATTGGGCTTTATGCCATTAATCCATCGTAAGAACACAGATTTAGCTGCATTTATCGGTGCACAATCTTTGCATAAACCATCTGAATATTATGATCCAGATGCTACTGCCAATGCACGTTTGTCTGCTCGCTTGCCTTACTTATTCGCATGTTGCCGTTTCGCACACTACTTAAAATGTATTGTTCGCGACAAAGTTGGCTCATTCCGTGAACGTGATGACATGGAACGTTGGTTGAACGAATGGATTATGAATTATGTAGATGGAGACCCCGCTAACTCCACCCAAGAAACAAAAGCCCGTAAGCCATTGGCTGCTGCAGAGGTAGTTGTAGAAGAAGTAGAAGATAATCCAGGATACTACACTTCTAAGTTCTTCCTGCGTCCTCATTATCAACTTGAGGGACTTACCGTTTCTCTACGCTTAGTTTCCAAATTGCCTTCGACTAAACAAGAATAGTCAGGCTTAGTTTATTTAGTTGGGTATATTTAGTGCCCTGTTGTTAAATCGCTTGTATTTTTTAACTAGGAGAGTAAAAAAATGGCTATTGATATGTTCATGAAAGTCGAAGGTGTAAATGGCGAATCAAAAGATTCTAACCACAAAGACTGGACTAACATCGAAAGTTTTGACTGGGGTGCAGAGCAACCTGGTTCAATGACTAGCGGTGGTGGCGGTGGTGCCGGTAAAGTCAATTTCAATGACTTGACCGTAGTTGCCGCTATCGATAAAGCAGCTCCAACCATTCTGAAAAACTGCGCTACCGGCCAACACTTGAGCAAAGTAGAAATTTCTGTTTGCAAAGCTGGTGGTGAGCAAATTGAATACTCACGCACCACATTGGAAGATGTCTTGGTAACTGGTGTGAAATTCATTGGTGTACAAGACAATGATGCGCTGAAAATGCGTTATTCATTCCAAGCTGCAAAAGTGAAAAACCAATATTGGGAACAAACCGATAAAGGTTCTAAAGGTGCTGAAGTTCAAATGGCCTTCAATATCAAAGAAAATAAATCTGCATAATTGATATGTAGATTTCATTAAAGAAGCCTGACTTAAAAGGCATTTTTAAGTCAGGCTTCATACATAATGACTTTACTTTTTAGACGGCATTATTTACTGAAAAATTAGTTCTAGCTGTAGTTGCTATTCTTTTAAATAAATAAGGAATTATTGAAATGGATTTGAAAACTAAATTATCGGACATGATTGAGCTTGTGCGTTCAAATCCTGACAATCAAGAACATCGTTTAGCGCTGATTCAATATCAGTGTCTGTGCGCAAAATGGGAACAGGCTTTAAAACAGATTGGACAATATCAAAAACTGTTTCCTCATACCCAAAAACCTTTAATGCTTTATCTTATTGAAAATATTTCTGCTGAAATGCGGCGTCAGGCAGTTTTGGAAGCCCAACAAAAACCAAAAACACTAGAACTACATGCAAGCAAACTTGATATTCTTCAAAAGCAACTCTCTTTAGTTGCCCATGTTTCAGAACAGAAAAACAAATCCCTTGTCGATGATTATACTGTGCTATCTGAGAATATAGAAGGCCCCCCCGTACATATTACTTACCTTTTAGCAGATAAATCAGTTTCCGAGATTGATAGTGACTGGATTATTGATGGAGACGTACGTACTGCCTTCGTTTATGAATATTTCTATCAAGGTCACTACTACTGGCAAACATGGGATTCTATTGAAAATATTTCTTTCAAGACTCCAAGTTCCTTACTGGACATCATTTGGAGGCCGTCTGAAATCAAATTTACAAATGGTGAATGTATTCAATGTACCAGCCCTGCTCGTTATGCTGTTATGCCTGGGGAAGAAACAGCATGGTCAGATCTGCTAATGAAGTGTTCACAAACTGACTGGATAGAAATAGCAGAGCAACTCTTTACAGGGGTTGGTCAAAAAACTTTGTATACCGACAACCATGATTTTGGCCTTTTAGATATTCGTAATATTAGATTTGAACAAAACCATTAAAATCTATCTATCTTTCAAACTCAACAATTAAACATGTCGCAATTCAAAAATCAACTGTTACCCTCTTTATTTGACAGACTAACAGATGAAGAGCCACGCAGAAAAAAAGAGGCACGCTCCGATCAGGTCATTAATCTTGATCAATATCGGCAAGCCGTACTGCGTGATATTCTTTATTTACTGAATACATGCAACATACAAGCAGAAACTATGGGGATTGGCCTGACTGAAAATGTACGTTCTTCTACATTAAATTACGGTATCCCTCCCCTTTCTGGTGTTAATTTTTCCGATATTGAATGGCAAGATGTGGAACAGAACATCAAACAAGCTATCATCGATTTTGAACCGCGTCTTGAAAATAAGACTTTGCAAGTGATCGTAAATACCTCAGACGATGATGACGATGCTTTACACAATAAACTCATTATTGAAATTAAAGGTTACCTGAAACTCAATCCTTATCCTAAAGAATTCTTGCTACGAACCAGTATGGATGTTGAAACAGGATTGTTTGACTTATTAGATGGGGGAAATGGGGCTTGAATAATAAATTACTGTCTTACTACAACAAAGAGCTAACTTTTCTAAAGGAAATGGGTAAAGAGTTTGCAGCCCAATATCCTAAGATAGCCTCAAGATTAGCCTTAGATACAACTGATATTCCTGATCCATATGTTGAAAGACTCTTGGAAGGGGTAAGCTTTCTTACCGCACGCACCCAACTTAAACTGGATGCGGAGTATCCTCGTTTTGTCCAAAGAATCTTAGAAGTTGTTTATCCTGACTTCATCAATCAAAAACCGGCTGCAGCTATCGTCAATCTAGAACCTACCAGTCAATATAACGCTGATGTGATCAATCTACTGGAACGAGGCAAAATATTGAGGTCTCTGCCCATTGACGAATTCAAAGTCAGTTGTCCATTTTCTGTAACTAAAACTACTGAAATTCTGCCACTTCGTATTGAAAAAGCCAAATACACTGACTCAATAGGTTATTTACCAAACACACTCCCTGCGCTCAAACACTCCCCTGGTAAGAAAGTACAATCTGCCTTACGTTTGGATTTTTCATTGAGCGTACCAGGCGCATGTTCAGAGATGTTGCCAGATGAATTATCTATATTTTTAGGTACAGAACTTTCTAAATCTTCTTCATTGCTGTTTCTATTGGCTTCTGAATGCGTAGGTGTTGTTTGCCACAGTTACGAAAATCCAAAACAATGGTTTTACCCATTGCCTACTACACCAGAACATCGTGGTTTTCGAGAAGATGAAGCCTTATCATTTAATTTAGATAAATCGGTGAGTGCATTCCGAATTATGCAGGAGTATTCACGCCTACCGGAAAAGTTTCTATTTATTTCTCAAAAAAATATTAAACAAGCCGTCCAACAAGCCGAGAAAAAAGGACATTTGCCTAAAGTACCTGAACATTTAGAGGAAATCATAAACGATAAGGGAGTCAATAAAAAAATTATTACTTATCGTAAACGCTATTTTAGTCTTTCATTTTTATTCAGTAATAAAATACCTGAATTAACTGAACTGATCGGTGTGGATGATTTTTCTGTAAATGCCGTACCAGTCATTAACTTATTCAGAAAAAAAAGCTCACGCTTCCCGGTAAATATTCAAGATCAGGAGCACCATGTCGTTATCGACCGTACTCAGCCCCTGAATTATGAAGTCTACGCTATTGAGCAAGTAAAAGGCTTTGATACTAACAACCTTCAAACCGTAGTATTTTCACCGATGTACAAAGCACCGGATATAGGACTCTTTCCTGAGGCGCAAACTCAGCATGCTTATTTTTCTGCTCGTCGTGCTGATAGAGTACCATCCGAAAACTCAGCTAAAAATGGTTTTCGCTCTTCCTATTTAGGTAGTGAGGTATTTTTATCTCTTGCTAATAATCAGAATTACGCCTTTAATTCAAACGTACAGCACCTTTCTGTCGATGCTTGGTGTACAAGCAGAGATTTGCCTCTAATCATGCCTCGAGACGGAGAATCTGACTTTCTTATTGAGGGATTTTTGCCAGTCAAATCGATTAAACTGATTTCTAAATTAACAAGGCCCCAAGAAGCAGTAAGTGAAGATAGGACACTTTGGTCATTTTTAAATCAATTGAGCTTAAATTACCTATCTCTTTTGAATACTGATAAAGAAGATGCACCTGTTGCTTTGAAAGAGCTTTTAACAGTATTTGTTTCTTCTGAAAGCGATTTGCTGAAAAAACAGATTGAATCAATTACACGAGTTGAAACCTCAATTATTAACAAAGTAGTCCGTCATTATGGAGTTGCAGCCCCTATCAGAGGAATCAACATTATCGTTACACTGGATGAAGCTCAATTAGGCGGTGTTCATCCTTTCCTATTTGGATCAGTTTTAAACCATTATTTCCGACGTTTGGTGTCTATTAACTCATTTGTACAATTGCGAATTGACACACTTCAGCAAGGTCATATTGCTACTTGGCCGTCTGAAATTGGGGAGAGAATGATTATATGAGTCCAGTCAACCCTAAAACAGATTTTGGTGACTCATTAGACAATGCTTGGGATGAAAAACTTACAGTCTTTTTAAATAAAGTTTCCTCTCAACCGTATAAGTATGATTATTTTTCACTCTTGCGCCAGCTTGAGTCCGTTAAATTTATTACTGGTGGGCAAATATTAGGCAAAGCTATTAGCCCAAAAATGGAGAAAATAAGGATCCGCCAAAATCCTTCGCTTACTTTTGCCCCACGCAATCTCCAATCGGTAACCTTATCACCACATTATGTAGAAATTTCCATTAATGGATTTGGTCTGTTTGGCCCATCTGGCCCACTACCTCTACATTTAACCGAGTATGCTTATGAACGCCAACATCAACACGGTGACCGGGCATGGACCGGTTTTGCAAATATGTTGCAACACCGCCTGGCTATCTTATTCTATCGAGCGTGGGCAAATGCCCAAAGCATTACATCTTTAGATAAGAATGCTGAAGACCGCTTCGGAAAATACATTGCCAGTTTTAATGGCCTTAATATTCCGACCACATATCACAAAGGTTTAATCCACGAATTTGCTAAACGCTATTTTTCCGGTCTATTGATAAAACAAAGCCGATCTGCAGTCAACCTGCAACAACTGCTCACTCGCTATTTCCAAGTTCCCGTTAACATTCAAACTAACGTAGGGTACTGGGTTGAAGTTGAAGAAGAGAAAACGCAAATTGGGATTATGGGCAACTACACACTTGGTGACGGTTTACTACTAGGTGACAAACTCTATGATGTGCAAAGTAAATTTCGAATTATTATTGGCCCACTTACGCTGTCAGCCTACCAATCATTCTTTAAAGACGGTATTAATACAGCCCGTTTACAAGAATGGGTTCGTTTATTTGCCGCAGAAGAATATGAATGGGATATCCAACCTATTCTGATGCAAAAAGAAGTTCCACTGATGGATTTAGGAGGAAACACTCGACTCGGCTTATCAACTTGGCTGGGGAATGTTTCCCGAAATGCAGAAGACTTGATTGTCAGCAATCATTAATCGGCTTTTTTAGACGGCCATCGTCGATAAAAGCTTTAGAAAACTATTTTGGACATATTTGAAATAATTTAATTAAGGACGTCTTATGTCAAACATCAGCCGCAGTGTATTATTTGGTAAATTAAATACTACCTTATATAAAACTTTGGAAAATGCCTATACCTTCTGTCGTCTTCGAGAAAACAGCTATGTTGAATTAGTACACTGGCTACACTCTCTACTTCAAACTGAAAAAACAGATATCTTCTACCTGATAAATCAGTTTAACTTAGATGAAGCCAAAGTACGAAAAGATGTATTGGCTGCAGTAGAAAAACTGCCTGTTGGTGCTACTGCCGTTATTGACTTCTCCGAACATATCCAAACCCTTGTCGAACAAACTTGGACATACAGTTCACTAAAATTTGGTACAGACAAAATCCGTACAGCTCATATTTTCTATACCATGCTGCAAAATAAGACTTTGCAGGGTATTTTGGCCAATATTTCATCTGAATTCCTGAAAATCAAACCGGAAACATTAGCAAACAATATTATTGCTATTACTGCTAACTCTGAAGAAAATCTTGATGTTACCCAGAATGCCTTATCTTCTGAGCCTAATGCTACTCACAAAGAAAGTGCCTTAGCTAAATACGGCAGCAACCTTACCGAAAAGGCTAAAAATGGCGAAATAGATCCAATCACAGGCCGCGACACTGAAATCAGACAAATGATTGACATCCTAATGCGTCGCCGTCAAAACAACCCGATCCTTACAGGTGAAGCCGGTGTTGGTAAGACTGCTGTGGTTGAAGCTTTGGCATTACGTTTAGCTGCCGGGGATGTCCCTCCTGGATTGAAAGACGTTCAATTAATTCTATTGGATATCGGCTTACTCAAAGCTGGTGCCAGTGTTAGCGGAGAATTTGAATCACGCCTCCGAGCAGTTATGGACGAAGTAGAATCCAGTCCAACCCCAATCGTGCTATTCATCGACGAAATCCATACTTTAATTGGTGCTGGTGGCGCTGCCGGTACTGGTGATGCTGCCAACTTACTCAAACCTGCATTAGCTCGTGGCAAACTTCGTACTATTGGTGCAACCACATGGGCAGAATACAAAAAATATTTTGAAAAAGATCCTGCCCTAACTCGGCGCTTCCAAGTTGTACAAGTAGATGAACCCGATGAAGAAAAAGCCATCAACATGCTTAGAGCATTGAATGCTTCTCTAGAAAAACACCATAATGTGATCATTCTTGATGAAGCAATCCAGGCTGCTGTAAAACTTTCCCACCGCTATATTCCAGCACGTCAGCTCCCTGATAAAGCTGTCGGCTTGATTGATACTGCCTGCGCACGTGTTGCAGTCAGCCAACATGCTGTGCCTGGCAGTATTGAATATCTACGCAAGAAGTTAGAAGCATTAAAACTTGAGCAAGCAAATTTAGAACGTGAGAAGAAACTCAGTTTCGACTCTGAAGCTCGGATCACAAATATTGGTAAAGAATTAACTGAGGTTGAAAGCCGTCTGAAAAAATTAGAAGACAGATGGAAATCTGAAGCAGACTTGGTTGCAGAGCTATTAGCTGTACGTGAACAAATCATGCAGGTTGAACAAAAAACAACCGATGAAGAAAACAAACAGTTGCGCGCCCGCCAAAAAGAGCTGGTTACTAAATTGAAAAAACTGCAAGGTGTCCAACCTCTAGTTATGCCGTTAGTAGACAGTCGGACAGTTGCTGACGTTGTAGCAGACTGGACAGGAATCCCTGTCGGAAAAATGGTGAAAGACGAAGTAGAGGCTGTATTACAACTTGCTGACACCTTAAATAAACGCATCATCGGCCAACGCCACGGTTTGGATGCGATTGCCCGCCGTATTCAAACTTCACGCGCAAATCTAGACAATCCTAACAAGCCTATTGGTGTTTTCATGCTTGCAGGTCCTTCCGGTGTAGGTAAAACAGAAACTGCTCTAGCTCTAGCCGATACATTATATGGTGGTGAACAAAATGTGATTACCATCAACATGAGTGAATATCAAGAAGCTCATACTGTATCCACTTTGAAAGGAGCTCCTCCAGGTTATGTTGGCTATGGTGAAGGTGGCGTATTGACTGAAGCTGTACGTCGCAAACCTTACAGTGTTGTCTTGCTCGATGAAGTAGAAAAAGCACATCCAGATGTGCATGAAATCTTTTTCCAAGTATTCGACAAAGGCTGGATGGAAGATGGTGAGGGTCGCTATATCGACTTTAAAAATACCATTATCATTCTTACCACCAACGTTGGTACAGATTTAATTATGGATATGTGTGATGACCCCGAAATGTTACCTACCCCAGAAGGCCTAACTAAAGCCCTGCGTACTCCCCTGCTAAAAACTTTCCCAGCTGCTTTATTAGGCCGAATGCAAGTTATCCCTTACTATCCGCTATCCGATGATATGCTCTCAAAAATTGTTGAATTGCAATTAGACCGTATCGTAAAACGCATTAAAGATAATCATGGCATCGACCTACACTATACCCCTGAAGTGTTAAAACTAATCACTTCACGTTGTACAGAAGTTGAATCAGGTGGCCGCATGATCGATGCGATTCTTACCAATACGGTTCTACCACAAATCAGCCAAGAACTACTTACTTGCGCAACACAGGGAAAACAAGTTTTGAGCGTAAATATTGACACAAGCAATCATGACTTCAATTACCAATATAAATATAAACTTAGAAAGAAAAATACTTTATAATTCTAAGCAAAATAAGAAATCTTAGTATTCGATCGACAGTTATAGACCAACTAGCTCCTAAAGTCTAGGCAGTCGATTAATTTAAAATTTCTATCATTAAATACAATCGCTATTGATGTATCTAGGTAACCAAAATGCATGGAAAACTGATAAAATATATATCATTTGTAATGATATCTTTGATGGTAAGCGCATGTGCGTCCAACCATAAACCGCCAAAAGAATCTGACGAAAGTGGAGAAAAAATTGATGTCCAAATTATAGTTTCTCCCGATGTCAATCCAAATTTAGTTGATCAACCCTCCCCTATCAGATTGGATTTGTATCAACTGTCATCTGATGGTGAATTTAAAAAAGCAAACTATTTTGATCTTACTAATAATGCTAAAGAAACTTTAGGTGATAAATTAATTCAACAAAACCAATTCATGTTACACCCTGATACAGTTACTGTATTACCTATCAAAATGGATTCCCACCTGAAATATTTAGGTGTTGTTGCCAGTTATCGTGATTTGGACAATAGTCAATGGAGATTGATTTTATTAAAACAAAAACAACGATGGTATCAGTTTGGTAAACACTATTTCTACGTGAATATTGGGAAAAATGAATTGTATCAATTATCGAAATCAGAGATGCAAGAAATGCTGAAAGAATATAAAGAGCGCCATCCTGATAATCAGCTCATCAAAGAAAATGGGGAAACTCGCAAGAACAATAGTGACCTTAGCAAAGGTATTTTCCGTGAGGAATAAATGCTTATATATATAAATAATTTGAGGTTGAATACATGGCAATTGAAGCAAAAGTAGTTTGGTCAGAAGGAATCTTTATTACTCCTCAGCATTTCCAGCAATTTGAACGTTATCTTGAGTCAGGATTACGTCAACTTGCTGTTTCTAAAGAGGGTTATTTTTGGGGATTTTCATCTTTAATACTGAATTCAGACGGCCTCAAACGTGGTGTACTCGGTATTCGTGAAGCAGAAGGTATTTTTCCTGATGGTTCTATATTTGTGTTTTCCCAAAAACAACTTGAAAATTTAAGCTTAAAAGTACCTGAAAACATAAAAGATACCAAAGTTTACTTAGCTATTACTCTGCCATCGTCTGTCAATAATGAGATTGACTTTCTAAATCAAAACTCTTCTGCTAACTCTTACCGATATAAAGCATTTGAGAAAACCCTTGCAGATACAACTAACTCCGAATTAGACGGTCGCCAAATTACACTAGCAGATCTTAATCCCACATTGATTTTAGAAAATGATTTAACTAGCAATCAAACCGCCCTTCCTATTGCAGTTATCCGATCCAGTTCAGCAGACTTTGAAATCATTCTAGACGAATCATATATTCCTCCTTCCCTAGGAAGCCAAAAGCAACACCACCTAAAAGCTTATATTTCGGAAATATATGGCTTATTAATGCAAAAAAGCAATAGTCTAGCTAACGCTGTAAACGATCCGAATACCGGAGGTTCTGTTGAAGTAATGGACTTTATGATGCTTCAGACTATCAATCGGTACTTGGCTTATTTGCATCATGAAAATGAAGGCGCTCGCCAAACTCATCCAGAACAATTATTTGTCAACTTATCAAAATTATGTGCTGATTTAATGACTTTCCTTCCTTCACGTAAGGTAGGTGATATTCCTATTTATGAACACAATGATCTAGCATCATGTTTTGGTAAATTATTTTTTAACTTGCGCAAATCACTGTCTATTGTTCTTGAACAAAGAGCAATTAGAATTCCACTAGATTTGCGTGATGAAGCAACTCGAGTTGCTCAAACTCCTGATCAAAGCTTACTGGATAAAGCTTCATTTGTCTTAGCCATCAAAGCTGATATGCCCAACGAAGCCTTGCGCCAAAAAATTCCAAGTGTAGTAAAAATAGGTACTGTAGAAAAAGTTAAGGAATTGGTTGCTTACCATTTACCTGGAATTAAAGTTCATGCGTTATCCGTGGCACCAAGAGAATTACCATACCATAGTGGTTATGTTTATTTTGAATTAGATAAAAAACATGAATTATGGGATATGTTTGATACTTCCTCAGGTATGGCTTTCCATTTGGCTGGTAATTTCCCTAATTTAGATGTTGAGTTTTGGGCGATTAAGTCTTTCAGTTAATTTGATTTAATTTGGAATTTCATTATGAATAACCAGAATAATACTGCAAACAACGCAGTAAATGTTTATAACCCTTTAATTGAAGCTGCTAAACCTGTTTTTATCTTGGCTAACTCTATGCAACAAACTACTAGTCAATTATCTACTGACAGCCTAATTAATAAATTCTCTCTCTTAATTAATAATTTTGAAGAGAATGCTGAAAAAAATGGAGCTAAATATGATGCTATTCAGGCTGCAAAATACTGTCTTTGTACATTTGTAGATGAATTAGCAGTCCGTGCCGGCTGGGCTGATGAAACTTGGTCAAAGAATAGCTTATTAGTATCTTTTTATGATGAAACTTGGGGTGGAGAACGTTTTTTTGAAATCATTCAAAATTTGAAACAAGATTCTGATAAAAATATTAATTTATTAGAGTTTATGTATTTATGCCTGCAATTTGGTTACAAAGGTAAGTACCAGGTTCTAAACAATGGGGAACTTGAGATCGATAAAATTAAAAGAGACTTACTTGCCTTAATTCACAGTAAGCGACCTGACCAAACTGTTAATCTTTTTAAACATAACCCGATTATTACAAATAATATTCAAAGAAAACGCAGACTTGCTATTCCTTTATGGGTAGTTGGCGTATTAGGAGCTGTTGCATTGGGGATAGGCTATTTTACAATGCAATGGTCATTAGGTGATAAATTCAATACCGCCAGCATAAAAGTGAACAGCCTCAAACTTCCTTCAGCAATAACCAAACAACAGGATGCACAAAATACAGTCCGACTACGGCCTTTGTTGGAAAATGAGATTGCTAGGAAATTAGTATCTGTAGAAGATTTTCAAGACAGAAGTACTATTACTATTTTAGGTGATGGCTTATTTGAATCTGGCTCTGCGCAAATACAAGACCAATATTATCCTGTTTTAGCTGCAGTTAGTCAGGCCTTAGATAGTGTAGAAGGACAAATTATTGTTACGGGATACACTGATAATCAGCCAATTCAGAGTTTGAATTTTCCATCTAATTGGCATTTATCACAGGCTCGGGCAGATGCAGTAAAAGAAATTTTATTAAATTACGTTAAAAATGGCGGAACACGCATCCGTTCTGAAGGACGAGGCTCAACCGATCCTGTCGCACCAAACGATACTTTAGAAAACAGAGCTAAAAACCGAAGAGTTGAAATTACATTATTTACTACAGGAACTGGACCCAAACTAGGTAGCACAGTCGAAATAAAAAACGATACCTCCAATTCTCAACCAAACGGTAGTGTAAGCACACAATAATCTATTTTAGATTGATACGGAAAAAATAGACATGAAAAAAATTATTTATTTTCTAGGTTCTCGCTCTTTATGGGTGATGTTGGGTATTACCGGCCTGATTATATTAGTATGGTTTATTGGACCATTGATCTCCATAGGTGAAGTTCGCCCTTTAGTAAGCAAAACTATTCGTTTTGCAGTGTGTGCCATTATTATTGGTATTTGGTTGGCTAAAGCCATATTTCGCCAATATCGTGAATCTCGACGAAACGCTGCTTTATTGAAAGAAATTCGAGCAGCCCAAGAGCCTATTTTAAAAAGTGCAAATGATGTTAGCTCTATGAGCCGCCAGTTTGCTGAAATGGACAAAGTATTAAAAAATGCTAAATTTTCTAAATCTAAAAACAGTTTGTTGGCTAGACTAGAAGAAGGTCAATACCTCTACCAAATGCCATGGTATGTTGTCCTAGGGGCAGCAGGATCTGGTAAAACAACTGCACTCAAACGCTCTGGTCTTAACTTCCCTTTAGAGAGCACTTTAGGGACATCTGTAAGTGGCCTAGCAGGTACACGAGATTGTGATTGGTTTCTGTCGGATGAAATAGTATTTCTCGATACAGCTGGTAGATTATCTTTACATGACAATCATAGCAGTAAAGACTCTAGTGACTGGGAAGAGTTTGTAACGCTACTACAACGTTACCGACCTAAACAGCCAATAAATGGAGTATTGGTTACTGTAGGTGTAGATGATTTGTTGGGCGGGAAAACCAACATAACAGAAATCTCAGTAGAACTGCGTAAAAGAATCCATGAAATGCATACTAAATTAGGTATACATTTCCCAGTTTATCTTATGATAACCAAACTGGATTTATTGCATGGTTTTAATGAATTCTTTGACCATCTAACTGAAGAACAAAGAAATCAATATTTAGGAATTCCTCTATCTAATACAGAAGGAATGGAAACTCCTATCGCTACTGCTTCTAATGCCTTAGCAGATATTGTAGATAAATTACGCTCCTCTATGTTGGGCACAGTTCATCAATTAGAATCTACTGAAGATAAAGCTGCAGCTTTTGCATTCCCAGAGGAGTTTGAGCGCCTTAATCAAGCAGTACTTTCTCTATTTAAAGAGCTGTCTAAATCTTCAAAATTTGAGCAACCTATCGCATGGAGAGGTGTTTATTTTTCAAGTGCGACACAAACAGGACAACATCTCAACCCTATACTGGAAGGTTTGCAAAGTGATTTCCAATTATCTAAAAAATACTTGGATTCAAACCAGGCCTCTACTCAGAATAACGAACATAGCTTTTTCTTAAATAGACTCTTTGCTGACGTTATTCTTAGCGAGGCAAATTTAGCTGGTGAGAATAAATCTTGGTTCGTCAAAAAACAAATCTTGTATTGGCTAGGTATTGGAGCTATTGCAACTGTAGTAATTGCATGTTTAACAATGATGCTGAATAGTTACTCAAATAACCAATCATATCTTGAACAGGTTGATAAAAAAGCAACTGACTTAGCTTTAGATGTAAAAAAATATACAGACAGCCCTGATTTACTTAAGGCTGTAACATTTGCTGAACAAGTTAGAGATACAACTACCAGTAAAGAAATTCCAGATTTATTATCCCCTCCTCTGAGCTATCGTATGGGTCTTTATCAAGGTAGCCAAATGAAAGATGTTGGGGAGTCAGCCTATTATAGAATTCTTCAAGACAACGTAATGCCATTAATCAGCTATAAGTTGGATGAACTTCTACGCACAGCTAATGGTTCTAACAATATTAATAGCTATGATGCATTAAAAGCTTATCTTATGATGTTCCACAAAGAACATTTTGATGCTGCTTTTATGCAAAACTGGTTAATGTCCAATTTGTCTAAAACAGAATCATCAGGCATGAGTGACCAACAAAAAAAATCTGTTGAAAAAGCTCTGAATCAGATTCTTTCAAAACAAAGCATTACACCAAGTGTTCCCTATGACGAAGAATTAGTAGAACGTCGTAGACAGGAAATTGCACAAAGAGACATTGCAACCATGGTATTAGAAGATACTATAAACACAGTTACTCTCTCAGGAAAAGAAGGAGTTACACCTGTATCTTTTTCAAGTATGGGTGGTGTGCAAAGTCACTTGCTATTCCGACGTAAGACTGGTGGGGCTTTAAAAGAACCTATTAACTTTATTTATACCAAAGAAGCCTACATTACTAAAGTTTTACCTGCCATGGTTAAATCTGCAGAGCAGTTTTTTAATGAAGACAACTGGGTATTAGGTAACTATGCTTCTTTAGGCCAAAGTAAAGCATCTGTTCTTTCCGATGCCCAAAGAATCTATTTCAGTAATTACATTAAAGTTTGGAATAGTTATTTATCTGATTTGTCATTAGTAACACCAAAGTCATCACGAGAGAGTACTCAAATTGCCAAACTGCTATCTGAAAAGAACTCACCTTTAGTCAATATTATTAAAGGAATTAGTGATAATACGACTTTAACCATTGACAAACGAATAACAGAAAAAGCTGGAAGCAAAATTACCGATTGGTTAAATAGAGCAGGACTCTCAAAACTCTTAGAGAGTGAAGAGGGGAATAATGTGAAAAATGAATTGGTTGCTTTAAAACAAGCAACTCCAGTCGATGATGCTTTTGCAGATTTCCATACATTAACTGAAATCACAAATGATCAACCTCCTGCTATTAATAATGTCACAGAAGCTATAAATGATTTATATGTTTATTTAGTTGCTGTTAATGTTGCTGTAGAAAAAGGAGTGGACTTACCACCTGATGATCCTTTCGTAAAATACAAGGCTGAAGTAAATAGACTGCCACCTCCCTTTCGCCAAATGTTAGATAACTTTTCTGAAATTATTCTGAAAAACACTAACAAAATTGTTGATGAAAAGCTTTTGTCTACTTTAGAAAAACAAATAGCTACATTAACTAATAGTTGCCAAGAAATACATCAACAAGGATACCCTTTCGATAAAGGGTCGGAGGACAATGTTGCATTAGAGAGTTTCGCCAGTATATTTGGTCCCAATGGTATCTACAGTAAATTTACAAACTTGACTGGTGAAGCTGCCGTATTGGCACGCTCAGAAAAACTGGAAACTTTAACTGCTAAAAATGATGCTTTTAAAGATCGTTTTGCAAAACTAAATGATATAGAAGACATCCGACAAGGATATTTTGATAAAGGCTCAGAAACTCCAACATTTGACTTCTCAGTTAAAGTTTTGATTCTTGATACTAGTTTAGAAAGTGTAAATATCTCATATGCAGGGAAAAGCTATGTATACAGCCATGGTCCTGTAAATCCCGTAACCTTTACTTGGCCATCAAAGAGTGAAAATGCTTTAGCTAAAATAGATATCTCCTCTCCCCAAATTAATAGCGCAGGTATTAGTTCAACTGGGCCTTGGTCAATCTTCCGCCTTATTGAAAAAGGTAAAATTATTCGCCAAACAGGAAATACCACCGTTGTCGAATACAATATTAAAGGAAAAAATCTTGTACTTGAATTTACTACTTCTACTGCCTTTAATCCCTTTAATTTAAGTAAATTAAGGAATTTTCAGTGTATTTAAAAGTCTCAATAACGATGTAAATAATATTGTCTAGAATATTACTTTCACATATTTTATCCCTATTTAAAATATAGGATAAAAATACTTGTACCCGGAATATTGGTTTAAGATTGACAAGGAGTTTCCCTAAATGAATAGAACTATCGTTGCTCATACGCCTTTGGGATCACAACTATTATTCAAAAAAATGCTTGGAACAGAATCCGTTTCAAATCTGTTTGAGTTCAATATTACATTGGTCTCTCAAAACCCAAACTTGCAAGGCAAAGATATTATTGGTCAGTCTGTAACATTGGAAATTGATACCGAAGCAAGCAATCCTCGTTACCTAAATGGTCTAGTTACCGATTTTGGCTACATTGGAGAAGATGAGGATGAAGAAGGTTATCATGCCTATACCTGTACCACTCGTCCATTCATGTGGTACCTCACTCAAAATACGGACAGCAGAGTTTTCGTTGATAAGTCCGTATTAGATATCGCTAATGAAGTCTTAGCACCATTCGGATTCCCATACCAGATAAAATGTCAAAAAGGGTATCGAACAAGAGGCTTTTGTGTTCAGTATCAAGAAAATAGCTTTGATTTCTTAAACCGCCTATTTGAACAAGAAGGTATCTACTATTATTTTGCCCACAGTAACGGTTCACATGAGCTGGTTATTACTGATGATGTCGGTGTTTTAGAAGCTATTTCATCTCCTAATATCCCCTACCATTCTCGAAATACTGCACCAGGGGCACCAAATATCGCCTATATTGATATTTGGGAAGAACGAGATGCTTTAAAATCTAGTCAATTTGTTACTCAAGAATACAATTATAAAAATGCCAAAGTTCCGATGATGTCTTCAGATTCAGTTCATGACTTTAATTCGGTATCTATGGAACACTATGACTTCTACACAGGTTTTAGTGATGTGGCAGAAGCACAAAATTACAGTCAGGTTCGTAGTGAAGATTTGAAAAGCCAGACCAAGATTATTACTGGCTCAGGCACTGCACTGACACTTGCTCCAGGTTATACGTTTATCCTGAGCAAACACCCTCATGCATCTTCCAATACCGAATATACTATTCTAAAAGCTGATTATGATTTCGAAGAAGCAGGCTATACGTCTGGAGACCGTATTGGCAAATTTAGAATTTCATTCCGCGTATTACCTAAATCTTATCCATACCGCCCTCCTCTTAAAACTCCCAAGCCAAAAGTTTTAGGGACACAAGCAGCTACGGTAACAGGACCTGCGGGTGAAGAGGTATACACCAATGAATATGGTGATATTAAAGTCCAGTTCCACTGGGATCGCTATGGGAAAATGGATGAGAACAGTTCCAACTGGGTACGAGTAACTCAGGGCTCTGCTGGTGCTGGCTATGGCTCTATTAATACACCACGCATTGGCGAAGAGGTACTGGTTGATTTTATTAATGGTGATGCTGATCGACCTATTGTATTAGGCCGTCTGTATAACAGCGCAATGTCGCCACCATGGGGATTTCCTGCTGCAGCCAAGCAATCTGGTATCAAGAGTAAAAGTTTTAACTCTCCATTAGCCAACTTTAACGAATTGATGTTCAATGATACTGCTGGGTCTGAAATGGTCAACTTCCAGGCACAGAAAGACTTGACCTCACTTGTTAAGAACAATGAAACCCGCAACGTCAACAACGACCGAACCACTACAATTGGTAATAACGAAACTGTAACAGTAGTAGGTGATCGAGCTAAAACTGTTCAAAAAAACGAAACTGCCTCAATTACCCAAAACCGTACTAAATCAGTCGGCCAAAACGAAACTTCCAGTATTACCCAAAACCAAAGCATTAGTGTCGGCCAAAACCAAAGTACTTCTGTGGGTAAAGATCAAAGCGTTTCTGTCGCTAAAAATCGAACCCATTCTGTTGGCCTCGATGAAAACATTGGCATCGGAAAAAATCAGGCTTTGACGGTGGGCTTGGATCAAAACATTTCTATTGGCAAAAATCAAGCGTTGACCGTTGGCGCCAATCGTAACAAGACCATTGTATCTAACGAAGTTAGTAGTATTGGTGGTAATAAGCAGGAAACTGTCAGCCTAAATGGTATGAGCAACGTTGGCATTGGACAAATGACCAACATTGGGGCTGGCTATATGCTAAATGTCGGAGGCGGTTGGATGACCAACGTTGTTGGTGCTGAAATGCATAGTGTTGGCCTGGTTATGGGGCTTAATGCAGGCTTAAATATTGGCCTTAATGCCGGCAATAAAATTACCTTATCTGCAGGGAGCAAAATTACCCTTCAAGTAGGCAACTCTATGATTGTAATAGACAAAAATAAAATCTCTATCGTTAGTAAAAAAGTTAAAATCGTTGGCACTAGTGTAGTAGATATGGACGGCAAAAAAGTCGATATCAACTAAAAGAAAAGGTATATCAATGTTCGAATTGGAGAACTTTACCTGCTTTCATACGCAGCAATTTAAAAACATCGACCAGTTAGATCGAACATATGATGTTGTAGTTGCTAAAGTCAGTTATGAGTTTGAAATCGATCCCGTAACAGGAAAAACTGTACTTGAGTTTGCCCAAACGCAGACGCCTCTTACATTTGCAGATACTTTTTACGGTGAACCATCTCAAACTTCAACTCAGTTTGAAAGCGACTTCTGCCTTTATAAACCTAAAACTGATTTAGTGGTCAATGCAATCGCCTATGCACCTAATGATACTCCCGCTCAGCAACTTGCCGTAGCGGTGAGTATTGGCGATTATCAAAAGAGTCTGGCTCTTACTGGCGAGCGCTACTGGGTAAGAGAGATAGCAGGATGGTCTCTAAGCGAACCAGATCCTATTCTCTCCTTACCTATCCGCTATGAATTTGCCTTTGGCGGTGGTGCAGTTGAAGACGATCATGAAGGGCATCAGCAAAATCCTGTCGGTATTGGTTATTATCCCAAATCCCAACTCAAACAAAATGGATTCAAACGGATATTAAAGGCTCACCAGATTTATGACCCAAGCCATCCGATACGAGATCCTGCTGAAAATGTTGCTCCCGAAGGATTCGGCTTTATGCCTCGTTATTTTGCACAACGAGCACGACATTCAGGTACTGCCGATGCTAAATGGATAGCTAACCGTGCACCTTTATTGCCGGAAGATTTTTCTATGGCTTATTGGAACGGTGCTCATCCTTCCCTTCAGTTGCCACATCTAAAGCCTAACCATATCTATACACTGGGATTTACCGGCATGGTACATTCCTTTCAAGCACCCAATCAGTACTTTACTGTCGAACTGCCGGTAGAGACTGTATTTGTACATGCCCATACCGCATCTAATATGTCTTTGTGTAAAGACATGGTGTTGGATACCGTACTCGTTGATATAGAACAACGCCGCATTGACTGTACATACCGGACTTCTTTTGCAGAAGAGCTGGAAATTTCTGCATGTCAACTCAGGTTTATTGCTCGACATGAACGGGCAGAACAAATTGCAGCCGCAGCTGCATGCCGCACTTCACAAGACAAATTTATCCCGATACCGCCTTCTCTTGCGGCATTCGCGTAAACAACCAAAAGGCCGTCTGATTCCCAACCAATTGCAGCCAACTTTTCAGACGGCCTCTATCTTCACAACAGGAGCACCCCATGGCCGTCAATAAAATCGCCCGTAAAAGCAGCAAGTTCCGCGTTGTCTTTACCGTCCCCGATTTCTGTTGGCCGCCTCCACCCGCTCCCCCTTCCGTTCCGCCCATTCCCTTCCCACTCTTCGCCGACCTCGGCGGTGCCAAGACCGTCGCCAAAGACGTACGCCTCAACCGCAAGCCTGCTTTTGTCTTTAAAGCCAGTAAGACGGACAAGACTTATGGCGACGAAATCGCCCTTCCCGGCCGTAAAGGGGTAAAAAGCCGCACCGCCACCAAGCCTGCCTGGCCGATGCGCCATTCTTCCTCGGTTAAAATCCGCAAACGTTATATCGTGCGTACCGGCGATATGTTCCATATGAACGGCAAGTTCAGCAAAAGACTCCCCCCTAAAACCTGTCTGTCCTGTAAGGGTGCGGTAGGTGCCGGCCGGCCGGTCAATCCGATACATGGTTTGAAGTTTCTGACAAATGAAACCGACTTTGCCTTTGAAGGCATTCTGCCGCTGGTTTGGAGCCGCAGTTATTATTCCGACCAGGACGGTACCGGCTGGCTCGGCGAGGGTTGGAGCGTACCGGGCTGCCAACGCATTATCCGCGATGCGGCCGGATTGGCCTATATCGACGATCAGGGCCGTTTGTTCCCTTTACCGGAAGTGGATGAAGACGACGAAGAGCCGGTATTGTTCGAGAGCGAACAGATTTGGTTCAGTAAAAATCCGGACGGGCATTATGTCATCGCTTCGCTGGACGGTTCGATAGCGTTGCGCTTTGCCCCTTTGGTGGTCGCGGAAGACGGTTCGGACGAAGACGCCACCCTCTTCCCTTTGGTCGCGGTAGAAGATGCCAACGGCAACCATCAGCGTTTCATTTATCATCCGCTGACCGGCCTGCCGCAATACATTATTGACGGCAACGGCCGGGTATTCTCGCTGAACTTCGGCAATGTGGCCGATGAGCAGTCGCCTAAAATGCGACTGCTGTCGGTATCGCTGTTGGAGGGTTTGCCCGCCTTTGGCGAAACGGTCCGGGCCGGCAGTCCGCTGGTCCGCTATGAATACAACGGCAGTGGTGACTTAGTCCGCGTCATCGGCCGCGACGGCAACGTCAAACGCAGCTTCGGCTATCAGAACAATCTGATGGTGTCGCATACCGATGCGGCCGGATTGGTATCGGAATACGAATACGACCATTACACCCCGACCGGCAAAGTCATCCGCAACCGGACTTCTTTGGGCGAGGAATGGCGTTTTACCTATCACGAAGGTTATACCGAAATTACCGACGTACTGGGCCGTACCGAGCAATATCATTACGACTACAACAACGAGTTGACCAAACGGGTGTTTGCCGACGGCAGTACCAACCTGATGGAACGCGACAACTTGGGCCGTCTGCTCAGCCATACCGATGCAATGGGACGCGTTACCCGTTATCAGTACAGCAACGAAGGCCAGGTGGAAAGTATTACCCGTCCGGACGGCGTCATCCTGCATTTCGACTATGACGACAACTACCGTCTGATCCGTAAAAGCGATGCGGAAGGCCGTTACCACGGCTATACCTACGACGAAGCGGGCAACCTGCTGACCCATACCGACCCGCTGAAACACATCACCCGTTTCGAATATGCCGGCAATGGTCTGCTGCTGTCGGTAACCGATCCGAACGGCAGCAGTACCGCATACCACTATAACGAAAACCATCAGCCCGACCGGATTACCGACTGTTCGGGTTACGAAACCAAACTCTCTTATACCCCCGAAGGACAGCTGGCGCGTATTACCGATGCGCTGGGACAGCACACCGAATACCACTACGACGCCGACCAAAACCTTACCCTCGCCCTCTATCCCGACGGTAGCAAAGAGACCTTCGGCTACGATGGTGCAGGTCGTTTGAAAACCCATACCGACGGCGAAGGCCATACCACTTCCTACGAATACGGCCAGGACGGTCTGCCGACCCAACGCACCAATGCGCTGGGCCATACCTTCGGCTACCATTACGACCAAGCCCGCCGCTTAGTCGGCCTCACCAATGAAAACGGTGCGCGCTACCGCTTTGCCTACGACGTCCTCGACCGATTGATTGCAGAAAGCGGTTTCGACCATAAACTCACCGGCTACCGCTACAACGCCGGCAACGAGCTGATTGAACAGCGCGAATATGGCGACGACGCCTCCCTTGCCGCCAAACTGATGGCGCAGCTGGGCGGACAACCCATCGCCAAAAAAGACACCGCCCCGCTTTCAGACGGCCTCGACGGCCAAACCCCGCTGCGGATTACCGAGTTCAAACGCGACGTATTGGGCCGCTTAATCCATACCCTCGCCCGCAACAACGACAAGGTTCAGGAAACCGTTTACCAATACGACTTGGACGGCAACCTCGTCCGCGCCGCCAACAGCCACAGCATTACCTGCTTCGACTACAACGGCAACGGCCAAATCATCGGCCAGCACCAATGGAAAGTACCGGCTAAGGAAGAGAACGCCCGAAACGGTTTGCCCGAAACCGACTGGCGCGATGCGCAGTACGACATGCTGTACCTGCCGGTTACCGAAACCGTCCGCTACCACTACGACTTCAACGGCAACCGTACCGCCACCGTCCTGCCCGACGGCAGACAGATCAACTACCTGTATTACGGCAGCGGCTACCTGCACCAAATCAGCCTCGACGACGAAGTCATCACCGACATCGAACGCGATCGGCTGCACCGCGAAATCTACCGCACACAGGGTAAACTCGCCAGCCGTTACGAACTCGATCCTTTAGGTCGTCTGAAAAGGCAAATCGCCATCCTTAACGATTTGACCGAAGGCGGCAAAGGCAAAACCAAAGTAGCGGCGGCTTATGCCGTCAAACGCAGCTACGGCTACGACCGTACCGGCAACCTGACCCACAGTACCGACCAACGGACGGGAACGACCCGGTTCGAGTACGACAAACTGGGCAGGATTACCAAAGCCGGCAACGAAGTGTTCGCCTTCGACCCCGCGCATAATATCCTGTCGACCGCAACCAACGATGCCGTCCCAGACAACCGCCTGAAAACCTACAACGGCACGACCTATTACTACGACCACTTCGGCAACCTGATCCACCGCGAACTGGCCGACGGCGAAGTGCAGAACTATTTCTACGACCTGCACGACCAATTGGTTAAAGCCGAAATCTTTAAAAAAGACGGCACGAAAGAAACGTGGGCGTACAGCTACGACGCCTTGGGTAGAAGGATAGGCAAAGGCCGTCTGAAAAACGAAGAAGCTTCAGACGGCCTCGAAGAGGAAACCGGATTCGTTTGGGACGGCAGCCACCTCTTACAGGAAATCCAGCCAGACGGCAGGTATACCTATATCTACACCAATCCCGACAGCTACGAACCTTTGGCACAGGTACACAACTGGACCAACGAAGAAGGCGAAAGCGGCCAACAGACCCACTACTTCCACTGCGACCAAATCGGTATCCCAAGAGAGATGACCGATAAAGACGGCAACCTGGTTTGGTTCGGCAACTATACCGGCTGGGGTCGTCTGAAAGAGAAAACCAAGATAACGGATACTGCTCACCAACCTTTCCGCCTGCAAAACCAGTATGCTGACCGTGAAACAGGGCTGCATTACAACTTCTTCAGGTATTATGAGCCTGATGCGGGTCGGTTTGTGAATCAGGATCCGATTGGGTTGGAAGGTGGTAGTAATTTATATAGGTTTGCACCGAATACTGTTTCATGGACTGATCCATTTGGATTATTCGGCTTCGCAGGAACTATTTCCAGCCCTGGTGGCTTTGGCAGTTCAGTAGCGACTACTGGCCGTCAGAGTGCAGCGGCTGCTAATAATGCAGTGGCTGCGATTGTTGCATCCCAGTCAAAATCACATACTGCTGTTGGGCGATGCAATAAAGATGAAAAAGACCCTTGTTCACAATTTCCCACAAAAAATGCTGCAAGAATTATTGCTTTAAAAGAAGCGGGTATTCCAACAAGTTCAACCCCTATTGCACAAAATATAACACCTAACTGGGAACAATATATGTATAAAAATCCAAATGGTTCACGAACACCACTCATTGTTTCACACCATCCTTCTGATGCAAAACATCCTTGTCCGCACTGGCATGTAGGTACTGCCAAAATGGATGGAAATCTTGTTCAAAAAAGAAATAATGGGAATGGTACATTTTCTTGGAAGTACTACAAAGATAATGTAACCGTACAACATAGGAGATAGTATCATGACAACTTTAAAAGATAGGATTTTTACTTTAAAACAGAATAATTTAATGAAAAAAATGAAAGAAACTCATTTTTTAAATAATTTAATTTCAGATTCTGAAAAATTTATTCCATATCCACTCTCATGTGAAATAATAAATCGTACTTTCGCCTCCTACAGAAATATAGAATTATTAAAAGATAATTTTAGTTTATCAATAAAAAATGAAATATTAAATTTTTTTGTACCAGAGGAAAATGATATTGCTTATGTGTACTTTTATGGAGGAATAAATGATTCGGCTGAAACACCAATAGAATTATTCCCCTTGTTTATTATCAAAATAAAAAATATTAGCAATTGGCTAGAATTAATAAACAAACCTAATTTTTATTGTTTAAAATTCTTTAGTAATAAAATAGATAAAGTTATCGATATATCTCTACTCGACAATGAGGAAGATGTGTTATCTATTTCTATTGGAGTGAACGCAAATAAATAAACTATTCCAGCAGAAGCAATCCTTTGCTTTGTATAATTTAAAGGTGGTTACCATGAAAGAATTATTAGAAAAACTTGAAAATAATCGTTTTATTTATAAGGTCAGAATGGATCTTGAATTCGATGTAAAAGACTACCAAGAATTATTAAAAATTTTAAATGAAATAAAGCATTATACTCATAATCATAATCTAATTGAAAAAAGACTAGCATCTCTTTTATATGAAATACCGAAATTAACACATATTTGGTATCTCAATTTAAAAGACGATCCAAATAAAAATGAATCTTCTATTGTTAATCAACTTGAAGAAGCATGGATAGAGTTAGATTCAATAATTGGAGAAGAAATTCTTGGTCAAGGACAATAAATTCCTCTTAACAAACACAGATTGTGGCTCGAATAATAAGTTACATGTTTAGCAAAACCTTAATAAAACATTAAGGTCGTTTGAAAAAATATTTTTAGATGACCTTGATACTATGACTAACAACTATCTCAATACTATAAACGGATAAAACAAAAGTACTTTGTAAAAGACATGTTAATCCAAAAGGGGCAGGATATGGAAAATATCCACATATAAATATTAGATGTCTGGATGGAAAACAAGTACGTATTAATATTAGAGGAAAATAGATGTGTTAAATTTAACTAATTTACAAACAAAAGGATATGATGAATTTATTAAAATTGATGGAGAAGTTTTTTATCAAGTATTTGCTATTAAGAAAAGTAATGGAATTTATATTACATATTACTATACGGTACCCAAAAATAAATTGGATCAGGCTGAAGATTATGAGATAGAAGAATTCAATGAATTTAATGAATTTGAATTAGCTATAAAGCATATTCAATCAAAAGGAGCAAATCTTTCAAGATTTAATGTATTTAAAGGTAACAAACCTCTTTAAGACCATTTTTATCCAAAAAATACTGACAAAGGTATGGCTGGGAAAATGTCGGTCAGCCATCAGCAATGAAACTAGCCTGATGCGGGTCGGTTTGTAAACCAGGACCCGATCCACATGCGTTTAAAAGTTGATTATGTTGGTAAACGAGCCGTATCTCATTATGATGTTTATAAACAAAATAAAACTGGAGAACTTTTATTAAGAAGAAAAATTCTTCTTAATTTATTATTGTCTTTAGACTGGTTCGCGACGTAGTCGCGAATCATTAAACCACCCGCTATGCGGGTGCGGCAACGAAAGTTATACAAAAAAATCACCTTGC
>ERZ773027.339-NODE-339-length-30026-cov-4.489573_pt1 | contig 30026 bp, 40 predicted proteins | sample MGYA00511032_ERZ773027 | MGnify/ENA primary metagenome ERZ773027 (study PRJEB29015, sample SAMEA2738138) | human oral metagenome | biome: human oral; feature: human-associated habitat; material: saliva | place: China | collected 2190 ... | reverse complement strand
TCATAATTCTTGTGGGGTTGTATTGTTGGTTTGTCTTTTGATGAAGAGTGCCCCGTGGGTGGGGCTGTCGAAAGGGACTTCCCGCCACTTCGTCACCGCTGGTGGTGCGGGGCAAGTAGGGCGGGATAGGGGTATGTAAAGATACTATAAATCGAGAAGATACTATAAATCGAGGCTGTGAGGTCAGCCGTCTGGCTTTTCCCTGGGCTATGAGCCTCGCTTCGGGTGGGTGTGGCGGAGCATTTGCCCGCTCTCCCTCGCGCGTACCTATTATATTATTATATTAGGAGCTTTGCTTCGCATATATATATAGAGTCTATAATGCGGAAAACGAAATGCAGCGGGTTTTACGAAACGAACTGAGGCAAGATGGGAAAACGAATTGTAGCGGAATTTCCCTGAATATAGAAAGAGCGGTGAAGCAACAGAATGCTTCACCGCTTTACTTTTACAAGTGCGCTGATGGTTACTTAAGCTGTGCGATCGGGAGCGCAATAGCCGTGATCGTGATGCTCGTGAATTGGTTATCAAAGAAAGAGCTTGGCAGGTTGAGCTCAAGGCCATCGTTAGGAGTCAGCGACCAAGTGACGTTACTCATTGGCCCCGACTGAGGAATTGAGACTGATACCTGTAGACAACATCTCTCTGGCCGCAGAAGCGAGTGGCGATTATTACGAAGCTTAAGTGTCGTCCCTTGTGAGATGAGATCGCCATATAGCATAATTCCAGAGCGCACCCATTCACCGCCCTTCGTTTTAGAGAGTGTACCGATGATAGAATTTGGGCGTGCATGCCACGGGATATCTGATTCTAAGGCCTCGGTGGAGAACTTACCATTACTAAACTGTGGAGCAACGAATCGCTCATAGACGACGCCATGGCGAGTGGTGAGTGTTTGTGCGAGACCTGGACGGCCAGCACCAAAAGCATCGATGATTTGGCTCTTCAGGATAGCTCCCTTGAGTTCATGGGTTGGATTCCCATAGTAGAAGGGGTATTTGGGGCTATTTCCGCCAGGCCACCCAGTATATGACTCTGGAAAGATTACTACATGATACATAGGGAAGCCATCCTCAAAATGCCCGTCTGTGACATCGTACAGAGGGACGCCAACAGAGTTAGATCGAATGTCCGAAGATTTAGCGATGGCCTCGTCAAGTCGAGAGATCTTATCTGAGACTTTATCAAGATCCTCAACCTCATCTAAGAGTGCTCCGAGCGAGTTGGTCTTCAGCCAGCCATACTCTCCCTTTACCAGAGTTGCGACACGCATAGTCCGCGCACCCTTATACACATCGTCGGCAGTGGAGACATCTACGGTAGTCTGCTTGAGCTCCAGCTTATAGGATGTGTTTGGCTCAAGTGGTGCAGATAAGCGGGCCACGTCCACGACCTCACCGGAAAGGATCGCAACACCGGTCTCTGTAGTTGTCGGAGTCTTGAGCATGACCGTCTTATACCCTGACAGCTTCGCGAGGTGAGAGAGTAGAATGATCTGCTGCTGATTGAAGTCGAGAGTCTCTGTAGAGAGAGGATAGTGGCCGGCCTCTCCCGCACGGTTTACCGCCGTGAGATAGTTCGCTGTATTCATAGATTAAATAGTGATTAGGGGGTGATTAATTAGTTGTCGGTTGGGATAAAGACAGGGCGTCGTGTCGGCAGCTTATACTGCTCAACCAGCCACATCACGTCAGACAGTCTCGTGTTATACACATCTCGGGGGACATACACACGAAACCCCGATCTATCCACATTGGTAGACCCTGTGAATGCGCGAAGCACCTTAGGGGAGCGATTAGGGTGCGCGACGGGAGATCCGCTACGGACACCACTGAAGGTATCTACGAAATGTCCCGATGGAACAATATCCTCAATGCGATAGTGGATGCCTCGAGATGAGGGATACTTCTCCTCGAGCATACCGAGAAGGCTACATACCTGACCATTATGATCAAGACGATATCTATCCTCATGGATAGCTCGCTCAACAAGATCATACAGGGCTCGGAGCGGAGCGGTAGCAGCCAGAAGCAAGGCGATAAGCAGGGGCTTTCGCAGGAAAGACGGGAGCGAATCAGAGATGATCTTGCGCCACTCGATGTTAGGTGTAGGGCTCATAGGGCTTATAGTTAATTTGGAGAGAGGTGAGGTTGTAGTAGCCAGCTGATGGGCGGTGATATCCATTGAAAGAGCTGAAGCTATCATAGGTAGAAGGACGAGCTGATACCTCCGAGATCGTCGAAGCCTCGACTCCCGGTACCTTTGAGAGGGCGACGACCAGATCCGACGTGCGGAATATGCCATCAAATGGCAAGCCTGATATGCTACTATATATCACAGATCGCACTTCCTTGTCGAGTGACTCTGTAGGCTTATCAGACGACATCAGTGTTGGGTAGACATAGACCACCAAGGACAGCTTCAGCTCATCTCCAGGAGAAGACACTACACGAAGAGGCACACCTGCATCTTTGATCATCGCCATATATGCAGTAAGTGGCGTAACAATGCTATCAGATAGTACAACTGGAGCCCCCTTGGAGTCTGCTCCTGCTACCTTAAGGGTCACGACGCCCTGGTACTCAGAGGCGACGGCATAGCGCACCACGGTGGCACGCTCCTGCTCCTCGGGGGTGATGGTGGAGAGGTCGTAGCGATCTTTATAAGGAGGCAAGGCATGGCCATGGAGGTAAGCCTTGGCACGCTGCGCGTACCAGCGCAGGGTGTGTGGCTCTGCTTCACGGACGATCTGAGCTACCTCGGTACGGTGCTTGTCAAAGAGCGCCTCTAAGGTCCACACCGCCGAGGCGAAGGCCCAGAACAGAATGCTCTCCAACGAGACCTTGCTGAACTGCTCATCATAGGTCTTTCTCGGATCAAGCTTGTAGGAGCGCTGGACGGTCGGGTCAGCGATATAGGCAGCGGCTATTTCACGACGGATATCTGAGATAGAGCGAGGCATAGTGAATTACTTGAATGTGAGTTCGTAGCCAGAAGGCGTCTGAATGAATTGATCTGCGGGGATGCTACAGTAGTGCATCTGCTTGATGGTGGCGGTTGGGAGCATCGGGTCTCCTGGGCCCGCCAGATGCTTGCGGATGGCAAGCCCCAGCGTCGGATATTCGCCGAACTCCCCCGGGACGGCCTCAAGGAGGAAGGCGGCTGTCTGCTCGCGCACCTCACCAAGGGAAAGACGCCCCTTAGAGAGGTCTAAGTCGCCTGTGTCGATAGAGAGAAGAATGCCTAACATAGAATGAGGAGATGAGTGGGTATTTTGTTAGTGCTTGACGTTAGGGTCTTCGTAGTCCCCGCGCTTGCTCTTCTGCAGTTGCTTGCCTGCCCACGAGGTGACGGCAGCCTTGAGGGCAGCACCGCCATCAGAGGGGATAGGTGTCCAGGTGGAGAGGGCTTGCTTGAGGGAGTTGATGTCCTGCTCGATGGTGTTGAGCTTCGTGGTCAGCTCCTCTACCTTGATCAGACCTCCGAGATTGCCACCATTGAAGACGATACCCTCGGGTGTGAAGCTGAGTGTCCTGTCACCGATCTTGACGTCAAGAGCATCGAGCTCGTCTGTGAGAAGCACGACACCAGCATCTTGCCCATCGACGAGTCCAACGATGACGTAACTCCCTACCTTGGGGAGGAGCAGGAAGCCATCTTCTCCATCTTGGTCTCCCTGGAGCGAACAGCTGAGGATGGGTGCACCCTCGTCCAAGGGTTCACAGTCGACACTGCGTGAGGTGCGGTCTACAGCGGTGACAATGCACGCCTTCAGCACGGGGGTAGTTGTGCCTGAGAGCTGTCCGATAAGTCTTGCTATTTGGCTCATATCTTAGTCTGCTACACGGAAGCCGAGAGTCACGTCTTGGCGTAGCCCCTCGGTACCGTACTTGATGGTTACTTTCTTCACCTGATAGACACCCTTCTTCTGCCCGTCTATGATGATGCCTATGGTGTCGAGCTTGTCAAGGAGCTTCGCTCCAAAGGTCGTGACACTACCCGTCAGACCGTCTCGCTTCAGGCGCTTCATCTCTTGCTCAGCCCAGGCACGGAGCTCTGATTCGTTCTTACCGTAGGTATGTAGGGTACGGAGTTCGCCGTCAGCATCGCCCAGCTCAAGCTTAATCTTCTTTGTCTTCCCCTTCTTGGCCGTTGGTTGGAAGGAAATAGCTTTTATCTTGAGACGCATGGTATCCCCGTGTTGCTCTTTGAGCGAGGAATCGCTGATGAGGTTGATCCCCGAGGCGATGACCTGCGACGCCTTTCCTGACACCTCACGGTCAAAGACGACACCGCAGTAAAGGATGGGCTTGCCATCCTCGTAGCGGAAGAAGCTACGCACGCCCTGCTCCTTGAGCTCACCCAGGAGGGCGGCCACATTGTCCGCCTTGATCCGGTAAGCCCCGAGGGTCTGTTCACCGAGCACTTTGAAGTCGGTGATCCCTTGGTCGGAGAGGATCTGCGATAGAGAGGCATTGCGATAGGATTTCTTGACCGTGGGCTTCTGCTTGAGATGGTACATCTCATCCTCGCACTCGATGACCACGGGTGTCTTGAAGCCTACCTCGCGGATATAGCCTACAAAGGCAAGCTGTAGGTCGTCATCGTAGCCAAGAGATATGCGCACCTTATCACCACGGCGGAGCGGTGCACCTTCTTTGCTATCCCAAAGCATACGCTTAGGGAGCGTGAGCTTGCAGGTGTCGGTGAGGTCATCTATTGAGCGCTCGATTTCACAGGCGGTGATCTTGTCGATTACCCACTTGCGCTCGGACTCAATCTCGATGCGGGCGGTAAGGCGATACATAGCTTAGTAGTCGGAGGAGAAGACGTTGTACTCGTTATCAGAGAGCGCGCTGATGCTTAGCTCCTGGTAGTTGCTCTCAGTGCCTTGGGTCAGGGAGTAGCTTTTGATGACAAGGCGGTTGATCTCGAAGAGGTCGAAGAAGGCACTCTGCACGCTGATAGGCTTGTCTACCTCAAGGAACTTGCGGAGCTCACGAAGCCCCTCCTCGGGATAGACATTGGCAACCTTGCCATCCTCAACACCCTGGATGCCGACAGCTATGTTGATGTCGAAGTCACCATCTGAGATATATTCCTTCACCGTGCCCACCATCCCTACCACTTGGGTAGTGACGATCTGCTTGGTGCGAGTCATCGCTACAACTGCGTCAGGGATGCTCAGCTCTGTACCATCCTCGAGACGAAGGAGGAGGGGGCAAAGTGTGTAGGCCCCGAGCCAGTCGGCAGCATCTGTGATAGGCACACCGACGGTCGAAGGAGTAAACTCCCGTCTCTCCTTATTATAGGAGTGTGCGCCCTTCCCACTGCCGGGGAAGCGGTAAAGCATCACCTTACCAGCGGTGATGGAGATCGGGAGGACGGTCGATAGAGTACTCATTGCTATTGGTTAGGTGACGCCATCAGCTGGGTGACGTAGAGGTCTTGATACTTAGTGATCGTCTTAATGAGCTCTGGTGTGAGGTCTGTATCGATGGACATGCGGTGCTCCATCCATTTGCCGAAGGCTATGAATACCTCAATAGCCGTCACGACGTTAGCTTTCTTGTCGAGCTTTTCAATGGCGTCGCTGAATCCCTTGAGCTGCTTACCGAGGCTTGCAGCCGCTGCCGGGTCATTGCTCTGGAGCGCATCGGTGAGGAGCTTGTCAATGGAGAGCAAGATCTTATTTACCAGCTCGGGGCGGGTGATATGCTGGGCAGCACGCAGAGACTGCCACTGACCAGCTTGCACCCACTTCGAGATAGTAGCCTCCGAGACATTGACACTCACTGCTATGCTCTTCTGCTCTTTACCTTGGAGGTAGAGAAGTCGCGCTAGCTCGCGCTTTTCCTCACGTTCTCGTGCTGTCATATTAGGGTGTATAAGTTAGTTCACTACGGCGCAGCTCCTCCAGTCTCTTTCGCTCATCCGCCTCCTTCCACTGCTCCTCGAGGGCGAGGGCTTCCACCTCTGGGGTGAGCGCCCACAGATGGGCGTCGCCCGATGGGCAGTAGCCGAAACTGACCACGATGCGATGCTCGGCATTGACGTACATATAGCCCGTCCTCTCTTGTAATTCGATTATACCCATAGCTGTCCTATCTGAAAGTTAGTGCGAAGCCCTTGGCAGCTGCTATCTGTGCGTATGACTTAGCCTCTGCCTCATGAGTCTGTTGCCACGCACGTGGGAGCGTGATGCTCTTGCCCGTAGACTGCTGGAGGTTGTCGACGAGGTACTTCACGCTCTCCAGCGAGAGGTTAACGCAGTCGAATAGGACGAGATCGGCCTTAAGCCCCTTAAGGCGCACCTCACGGAGAACTCCACAACCAGAAAAGGCGTCTGATGCACTAGTCACACGGCTCAGGTCAATTACGCCAGTTACTATCTCCAGTCGTTTGCACTGGTTGAATAGGTACGATATATTCGTTATCTCACCCCCAGTGAAGTCAAGCGTAACGCTCTCTAAGGCACGGCAATCGTGGAATACTCCATGTATGTTCACGACCTTTGGCATAGCTCCAAGGGTAGCCGTAGTGAGGGCAGAGCAACCGCTGAACAACAACGACAAATCAGATACATTTGCCATAGCTCCAAGGGTAGCCGTAGTGAGGGCAGAGCAACCGTTGAAGGCGTTATCTATGACTTTCGCCTTAGGAATGTCTGGTAGCGTGACGGTAGCGAGGGCTGTGCATTCTCGGGCAAATGAGTGCATATTGGAGGCTTCGCCGAGGTTTTCGAAATCGGGGAGCTCCGTGAGGAAACGATTACGACCAAAGCACCAGCTGATATCAGCAGGTCGGTAATCGTCGCGGAGCTTAATAGGTGGGAAAGAGGGCTCCTTCCAATCGAGAAACTGCTGGGATCGATGTACAGTGAGAACGAAACTCTTAATCTTTCCGATCTTCTCGGGCATGGCATCAAGCCCGATGGCGTCTGATACCTGAACACCCTTATCTCGTAGGGCTTTGATCATGCTGCGTCGGTGGCGGTCAAGCTCCATAAGCTGGTCCGCTGATAATGTCTGTTCGTTCATCGGTGCGCCTGTTCCTTTGTTTATGCGGTAGAGCAGTTGTGTGGTGATAGCGTTGATAGCCGCCCACTCGCCTCTGCTCTTCTTTGGGTTGTCAGTTGTTGTCTCCAGGTAGTCGTCGTAGGCATCTTTTCCCTTTTGGCTCTTGAGGTAGTCCTCCTCTGATCCGGCGAATCCTTTTCTCACAGCCATCTTGTAGATGCCCTCTCCTGGTGCTCCGTGGAGACTGTCGAGGTACTCTTCCTCCGTGCCTTCGAAGCCCTTAAGCTCCTTTGCGCGCTCGTAGTTACTTTTACCAGGGGCACCAGGCTCTCCCTTTTGCTTCTCGAGGAAGTCATCAAAGGAGCCCTTGTAGCCACGCTCGACAGCTGCCTGATAGAGGTCTTTGCCTGGCGCGCCGTGGAGGCTTGCGAGATACTCCTGCTTTGTACCTGTAAAGCCTTCCTCTTCCTGTGCCATCTCGTAGCTACTTTTCCCTGGATCCCCCTTGTCACCTGGATCGCCCTTGGCACCTCGCACAGCTTGAGCGACATCGGCAGTGATGACGTAGGCCTCGGGGCTGTTAGTTCCCTTGGCGCAGGCGATGACTTCGGCGAATGACTGACGCACTCTGTTTTGGCGGTATCCGCTGCCATCGGGCGTTAAGAAGGTGATCTCTACATCCCACTTACCTGGGTGCTGAACAGAGGCAGGATAGTGGATGCTAATAGTGCTACCCTTGACCTCGAAGGAAGGTGAGATAGGTCGCCATCGCATGTAAGGGATGAGGCGAACAGAAATATCCTTCGCCTGGCTGAGGTCTATCTTTGAGCGCTCGACGTAGCTCCCGCCCTCGTTGTCGGGGAGGGTGATCGCCTGGCTGTGCAGCAGCACCGAGACGGTAGTGTCGTTACCTTGGATAATGGTTAGCATAGTTACTGTATAGCGAGATTAGCGTCATTGACTGCGGAGATCAGGAGGTCGGTGATGATGCCCTTGACCTCGGATGGGTCAGTTGATAGGTTGGAGGTCTTGATGGTGAGGTTATCGACTAACTTACCGATATGGATAGTTACGTTGGTCGCCTTACTTGAGCCACCGCCACCTGAGTGTCTACTGGAGGAGTCTGTCGAGCCTCCGCTACCCCCGCCAGGAGTAGATATTATCGGGAGGTCAACATTCCCACCTATTCCACCTTGAGTTCCAGCATTGGAGCCTTCCCCCTTGCCCTTGGACTTCTCAGCTTCGGCGCTCTCCTTCATCTCCTGATCATAGGCTTCCTTAAAGGCATTGCCCGTCTCCTTCCCGAACTTCGAGAAGGCTCCTGTCATCTTGCTGATGGCAGCAGAGATACCATCACCGTCAAGGGAGAAGGCCGCCTTGATGAGGTCGCCAATGCCCGAGAAGACGGTCTTGGCCACCTCCCATATATTGGAGAAGGTTGCCTTGAAGGCAGCCCACAGCCCTTTGAGCGTAGCACGGAACTTAGCCGAGGTGTTCCAGAAGTACACCCCGAGGGCTACGATAGCAGCAATAGCAGCAGCTATCCACCCGATGAGGGGGATAGACATGATCGCAGCACTCACTACTCGGCAAGCACTGACGGCAGCCGTCTTGAAGGAGGCGAAGGCAAGCTGTGACATCATAGCGAAGCCCAGCTGAGCACTACCACCTGTAACCAGCGAGCCGATATAGTAGAAGAGGGCCGTTGCGCCACGGGTCAGGAGGGTCACGGCCAGCTTACCGACACCCACAAGGGCTGTGAGAGCGCCCTTGCCGAAGAGGAATAGCCCTTTTGCCCCCTGGAAGATCCATATAGATACACCCTTCACAATCGGGAGCATCCCCGACAGGAGAGGCATCAGCTGAGCCAGCGGGATAAGGGCATCAGAGAGCGCTCCTGCCCATAAAGAGACATCTCCCGTGGCATTGAAGATGGTGATCTTGAAGTCCTCTATTTGCTGACGGATGCGAGCTTGTCGCTCGGCAAAGCCCTCCATCACGACAGCAGCCTGATCATTGGCTGACTGCGTGCCCTGGATAGCTTCGGTATATCTACCTACTTCCTCGGTGCCACCGACAAGAGCCATAGCGGCGTTGGTGTTCTCCTTGCCGAAAAGCTTGGCGAAGAGCGCAGCATCATTCATCACGGGGCGCAGGAGCTCCAGTCGCTCCTTGAGACTCTTACCACGGTCGGCAAGGTCCGTCACGTTGATACCAGCTTTCTTCAGCTCCTTCTGGACATCCTTGGGGATGAAGCGCCCTTGAGAGAGGGTCGCTATGACATTGCGCAGGGCGATACCTCCCTCACTGCCTTTCTTCCCCGCCTTGTCGAGTACCTGAATAGCTGCGTTGGCTTCCTCGAAGCTGACACCTGCGCCCTTGGCGGCCATACCAGCCTGCTCAAGAGCCTCCTTAATTTGTGGAAGCTCGGCAGAGCCTTCCTGACCAGCGGCAGCCATCACGTTCATCATACGCGCCATCTCCTCACTTGCCTTGATGGGGTCGGAGAGGTCGACGCCGTACTGGTTCATAGCGGTATTGAGCGTCTCGGCAGCCGCGGTGGCGTCACCGCCCATCAGCTTAGAGAGCGTAGCGACATGCTCGCCCATCGCCTTGAGGGCTACGGGACTCTTTGCCAGCTCTGGGGAGAGCTGTCCGAGGATGAGCTTGTAGGACTCTACTGCCCCAGATGCGTCAATGCCGAATGCCTTAGCCGTGTCGCGTGCATAGCTCTCAATCTGCTTGAGGCCCTCGCCCGTGACCCCCGTGACCGCCTGAAGATCGGTCATCGAGGTATTGAGTGCAATCCCTGGCTGAACGATGTCGCCTAAGGCTTGCGCCATCTTTGTGATACCGTTGCTAAGGATATCGACCTTGGCCGCCATCCCAACAAAGCGATCAAATACGCCTTGAGACTTCTGTACCTTAGCAGTAAACTCGCCTATAGCAGTAGCCATCTCCTCCATCTTGGCGGTGAAGTTACCGCCAATGCCGAAGAGATAATTGAAGGAAGAGGTATTCATAGGAATGGCTATCTTAGCGGGTGAACTAAAGATGATGAGACAATGGAAGGCGGTTTCTTTTTTGACCTGTTTATTGGCTGCTGCAAGCTCTGCGTATTGCTGACCTGGATACTCGGGCTGTTCTTCACCTTCGTTATGCTCCCCTACTATATAGTACGGGGCATCATCGACGCCTTCAAATGCAAGCCTGAGGGCGGGCTATCGGATAGCTTTATCAACTTCTGGTCAGCTCATAGTGACAACTAACCGTCCTTGCCAGAGAGAGCAGACGCAATAGACGACTTCATCACCTCCATATACCGATTCTCCAGCCATAGGGACTGGGTCAGTGCGCTGACCCAGTCCTCTTCGTTTAGGGCGTCGGGGTCGATATGGAGGTAGTGGCGTATCAGGGCGCACCCCTTGACGATGCCATCGCTGGCATCGTCGGAGGCAAGGGCGTGCGCCTCTATACGTTTTTTAGGACGGACTTGGCTGAGGTGAGGAGTGAGGAGGCGGCCGAAGCTGCAGATACGAGGAGCACGGCATCGTCGAGGACTTCGCTCGCCCCGCCGACCATACAGTTACGGATGAAGACCTTCGTCCCCTCGAGCTCATCGGTCTTAGAGACCTTGGAGACGGCCTTCAGCGTCTCGAAGTCGGGGCGCTTGAGGTAGATGCAGTAGGTATCTCCGTCTTCCTCCACTTCGACCACCTTGATCTTACCATACTTTCCCTTCATAGTGAGGAGCTCTTCGGGCGATGCTTCGCCGATGCGCTTCTTCTGTTGTTCCATCATTCAATGATTAATTAGTGATTAAGCACCCATCTTAGCGCCCCACTCGATGTGTGAGGGGGTAAGGGTGAGATCTACCTTGATATCTGTATCCCCTTCGCTCGCCTTGCGCGATGTCTCGGAGAAGTGACAGTTCTTAATGACATCGGTGACGACGACACCAGCGTGAGACAGATAGCTCACCGAGACGTCGAACATACCGAGGTCTTGCAGACGGCCGTTGGAGCTCTTAGCCTGCAGTGCCATAACCTCCTCGAGGTAGAGGGTGATCTTCGCCTCGGAGGAGATACGCCCGAGGCCACGGCCTACGGGGTAGCGCCCTGCGCCGTACTTGTTCGTCACCTCCTGCTTGTCGCTGTACTCGACGGACGTGATGCCCGTGAGGGGGACGCCAGCGATAGCCACGAGGACTTCCGCCCATCCGTAGAGGATGCCGTTGATTAAGGGAATGCCGTTGCGGTCTACTGTTGCCATGTATCGTTATAATATTTCAGTGTAACCAATCTTGACCTTCAGGGATCGCAGCACACCCGTGGGTACTTCGCGGATGACGACCTCGACCGTTGAGGTGGCAAGTATCGACTGCTCAGGGTTGATGTAAGCGCGGTAGCCTGAGAGCTCACCAGCACGCTCCATCTCATCAAGGGCCCGAGAGGCGACCCCCTCGAGGTGCTTGACGGTATAGTCCTGCATCTTGCCCGTTTTCTTGTCAACAAAGAGGTTGCCGCCCAGCGCGGGAGTGAGGTACTTACGCACCACACGCACGGCCTTGTCCATCGTACGGACACGCTCGATAGCGTTGTAGTCGCTGGTAGGCTCGTCGAGGGTGTGGCTGTCGGAGGCGTAGCAGTCGCCGATAGCTGGGTAGGTAACGGCGAAGATGTAGCGCGCCTTGTCGAGGGTGTCGACGACGGCCTTGTCCAGGGCACGCAGGAGCGTCCCATCGCCAAAGGCAGGGAGGGCCAGCCCGAGAGGGTACTGCTGCACCCAGCCGATGGAGTGATGGACGGCAGCACGGGAGAGGATGCCGAGGAAGGTGCCGAGGGCAGAGACCGAAGCCTTGGCCGCATTGTTGGCCGCATCGGTGTAGAGTGTCTTGGCCACGCCTTCGCCGTCCTGGGCGATGAGGATAGACACACGGCTCTTGCCACCTCCTGCGAGGTTCGTAGGCAGGGAGGCTACAGGGGCGGTGACCTTCGGAGCAAGGAGGACTGACAGAGGCATCTCTTCGCTGTCGAGGGTGTCGGCGACGCCCTGGAGGGCCGTCACGAGTGATGCATCAGCCACCTTATCACCGAGCCAGATGCCTACCTGACGCAGACGACCCGAGGCGTAGCGCTGGAGGGGCTTGAGCTCAGCAAAGGTGTAGCTCCCGCCCGCAGGCTTGGCGTAGATGGCCACGTAGAGGATGATGCCGGGGTTGGTGCGGAAGACCTCGGAGAGGTGGTAGTGCAGTAGCCGGATCTCCCAGCTGGCGTTGTCGGGGGTGATACCCAGCTCTTCGGCCCGCTCGATGGTCGACACAGGGCGGATGCGCTCCGTGGCGGAGAAGCCATCGGTGACCCCCGACTTCGCTGTGGGGAGCGTGGCGAGGTAGAAGAGCATCCCCGAGATATGGTCTTCCCCTGGCAGGGCGGCTGGGATACCGCCATTCTGCCGAAGGATCTTTACACTATTCATAGTTAGGAGGCTTGCTGGTGGTTAGGTCGGAGTGATGGGGGGAGGAGCTCGCGCAGCTCGTCATCCGTAGGAGGGGTGGCGAAGAAGTGATAGACGTCCTTCACCTCGAGCGTCTGCGCATAGTTCAGAGCATCGGAGTAGCCGTAGAAGGCGGTGCCGTCGCTGGTGAGGAAGACAACTTTAAGGTCGTGGTCTCGGAGGATTTGAGCGGCGAGGTCTGAGAGTGCCGTAGGGGCTACGTCCTCTGCCTCGGGGGCTTCATCCTCTTGGGTATCCTCAGCTTCGGCAGCTTCATCCGTCTCAGCATCTTCGGGGGCGCCCTCCTCTTCGGTGGGGGTCTCTTCGGTAGCTGGTGGGGTGTCAGCGCCTTCTACGGGCTCTTCCGCTGCGTCTTCTTTGGGAGCCTCCTCGGTGGGGGTAGGCTCGCTCCCCGTCTCCTCGGGGGAGGTGGGGGTGATGGGGTCGGTGGGCTGGAGTTCTTCGCCCTCGGTGGGCGTTACTTTCTTCTTTGCCATAAGATGATACTTGCTATGGGGATAAGGATTGCGATGAGGGTCCAGGGGAGGGTGTCTGCTAAGCCCGCCTTGGCCTCACTCTGAGTGAGGGCAGTGGTCGTCGCCTGAGTGATGTGCTTGGCAGCGCGCTCCTCTATGGAGGGCAGGACGGTCTGACTATCGGTGGTAGCCGTCGCCTCGAGGCTGTCACCACGGCGGGTGAGTGCTATGCGGGTCACCCCACTGCGGGTGTGGTAGCCAGCGCCCTCGGGGAGATCAAGGAGGGTCGAGAGGGGGAGGCGAAGTGTCGCCTTCGTCTCGGGTAGAGCTACGGGCGTCGGTCGGATCTCTACCCTTTCGCTGACGCTGTCGAGGCGATGAGACTGAGACGTCTGGGAGCGGCGGACGCTGCAGCTCGCGCCGAATAGGGCACTGAGACCACAGGCGACAAGTAGCGCCCATCGCGACAGCGCGCTCGAGGCGGGAGAAGTCTGCTCGGATATGCTTGTTTTCATCACTGAGATCGAGTAGCTGTTCGTGCAGATCATCGTACATCTGCTTATAGGTATCGTGGACCTCTTTGGCTGTACGAGCAGCGCGCACTCGGGAGTTGGTGAGCCACCCTAAGATCGCTCCCAGACCTCCCGCAGGCACCAGCCACTGGAGGAGGGTGAGGAGCTGATCCATCGGTGGAGAGTAATTATTGGTTGATGCCTATTGACCGAAGCCACTTAGGCACGTCGAAGGAGGGGCACGCCTTCTGGGCCACTTGGTTGTGCCCGATGATCTTGACGCTTGGATAGCGGCGGTGGAAGTCAAGGACGTACTTCTTCATCGCCTCCAGCTGGAGGGGCGTGCGGGTGTCCTTTGGAGTTTTGCCGTCACGGGCGCAGCCACCGACATAGACGACGTGGCGGGAGACGGAGTTGTAGCCCGTGGCACCGTTGGTTACCTCCCAAGGGTCTACCTGGGCGTCCTCATTGTTCTTTACTAGTCGCTCCACACGGCCGTCGAGGTGGATCATATCGGTGTATCCGACTTGCTTCCAGCCTCGCCCACCCTGCGAGGGAGGTGCGGTGTGCCAGCGACGGATCTCATCGCTGGAGACAGCGCGCCCCTCGGGGGTGGCGGTGCAGTGGAGCACGAGGTACTTCAGCTGTGCCATAGGTTAGGCGTTAGCCGAGATGATAGCTGCGAGGCACTCCTTAGAGCGCAGTGGGGCGCAGATAGCACGTTGGCGAACGTTGTAGAGGTTGCGGTGATGGATTGGGTCATTTTTTGCCAGGCTCTCGTAGATGGTGAGGCTACCCGTGGCGCGCATACAGCTCTTGGAGTGGAAGGCTACCGATGCAGGAGCTGTGCCACTACCGGCGATAGCTCCAAAGGCGAGCTTCGTCTTCGAGGCGACCGTGTAGGCAGGGGTCTCCGTGTACTCATAGACCTCGAAGCCATAGAGGCGACCGACACGACCATCTTCGTTATCGAGGTTGTACTGACGCGTGAAGTTCTCGCTCACAGCCAGGAGATCCTGGACGTGGTCAGGGCAGAGGACCAGGATGCGATCCTTCTTGGGGGTCTTCCACTTGTCAAAGGCCTTCTTCAGTAGTCGCAGGTCAGCTAAGGATAGCTGTTTACGTCCGCCCTCGGGAGCTGTCGCCCCCGTAGTCAGCAATACGGGAGAGCCGTCTGAGTGACTCTGAGGTGCGAGTGCATGCAGTGCCTTGGCGTAGATGCGCTCCTCGACGACCTCCTTGTGGCGCTCTCTCACACTGCCGAGCTTGTCATAGCTGATGGTGTCAAGCTCCTTGTCAGAGATAGCCGTAGCTTCCGTTTCGAAGTTGTCAAGCGACACAGGCTTATCGGCGTCGGTGACGTTGGAGATATTGAGCGGATAGGTCGTGTTATTGACCAGCACCTTCGGGTCGCCACCCAGCTCGGTGAAGTGAATCGTATCGTTGTCTACATACTGGTCATAATTAGTGATCGCGGCAAACCAGCCGAGGTTTTCCAGCGCCTCTCGCAGCTTTTTCAGGACGACGCCCGTCCACACCTCCTGATTTACGCCCGCTCGAGCCACGTTACGACTGGTGACGAAGGGCCCTACAGCCAGAGCCATGACGTTGAGGGCGACTGCACCCGTCCACAGGGGGAGCCCCAGGAGCGCAGAGATACCCGCGCCGATGACGACATTGAAGAAGACCACTGAGAGCAGCACGGCAAGTGCGACCAGGAGTGATCGGATGAATTTCCACATAGTTAATCGGTGGTTAATAGGTGATTAGTGATTAGCGTGAGAGTGAGGGAGGTGGGAAGCCGAAGTGATCGGTGTAGAGGCGGGCATACTCGTCGGGGTTCTCCGCCTTGAAGGCTTCGAGACGATCGGTGGGGATGTCCGTGAACTTGGCGAACTTCGTCTGCTCCATCTGAGAAGAGGGGCGGATGATGGATGAGGCGCGCTGTGGCGCTGAGAGCGTGGAGAGCGTGATACGCAGGGTCTCGGCGCCCATGGTGAGCCCGATCTGTCGGTAGGTCTCTTCCTGCTCCTTAGGGAGCTTGCCAGACTGTACCGCGGAGGCGAGCTGCTCGTCGATGAGGGCGAGCTTCAGCTTCTTAGCTTGGTCTACCTCGGCTTTGAGCTGAGCAATGGCCGACATGGCTTGCTCGTCGGTAGCGTCGGCAGAGAGGCCGAGAGCGAGGGCAATCTTTTCGTTCATTTCATTCGGGGTATTAAGTGTACTGTGATTAGAATCTGTGGTGAGTAGCGGCAGATCGCTGGCGAGCTCCATCTGAGAGAGCGTGAGTTGCTCCCCTCCAGCGGTGTAGAGCGATACGGCCATAGCGTCATCGTTGGCGCCAATGTCTACGATAGACACCTCCTCGAGCTTGCTGCGTGTGATGGTCATACGCGTCTGCCCTGGTAGGACAAGCGATGGGTCATCCGAGAGCTCTACGATGCTGAGCCCTGCCGATGCCATACGCAGAAAGTCGTTATCCCACTTATCGGCGATCTTTTTGGCGAACTCATCCGAGCGGTCAAAGACAGGCGTACCAATGAGCTTATCGCCCTCGAGGTGGATGTCCTCCATACGCCCGATGGGTACGTCTTCACGGTCTCCTCTGCGGTGCATCCACAGCAGGACGGGGTTACGCTTGTACTGCTCGAAGTCGATACCAGATGTGAGCACACGAGAGCCGTAGGAGTTCACGGCGGAGGTGCTGATGACTACTTTCTTCATAGGGTCTGTGACTGTTTTCTCTGCAAAGATCGCTTGCTAATCTCCCGACTCACAGAAACGGTGCAGAGCTCACATTATTAGTTTATTATCCCTTCTTTGTACCCGACCTTTGTAGCGTATTCATACGTCTACTCTCATGGCATCGATCAAGAACAAAGAAGTACTCGAGCGCTGGAAGCTGCGCTGTGAGGAGGTCAAGAGCGCGACGGCCTTTTCCTCGAAGGAGACCCCCAGCGAGCAGAGGAAGCGCATCCTCCACTTACTGTCGGACTACAACGCCTTCGTCGAGTATTACTTCCCCCACTATACCTATAATGAAGTCCTCGGGCGCAGCATCCCCAGCGCCCCTTTCCACCTTGCAGCCGCCAAGACCATCCGCGACACCCCCAATCTCAAGGCGGTCTTTCAGTGGGCGCGTGGCCACGCCAAGAGCACGCACATGGACGTTTTTATCCCCCTTTGGCTAAAGGCGCACGCTTACCTCGGCAAGCGGGAGCTTAATGTCATGGTATTAGTCGGCAAGAGCGAGACAAATGCGCAGACGCTGCTCTCTGACGTGCAGGCTGAGCTCGAGTACAACCAGCGCTATATCGCTGACTTCGGCCAGCAGGTCTCTACAGGCTCCTGGGAGGTCGGGCGCTTCGTCACCTCGGACGGCGTCGCCTTCTTCGCCTTAGGCCGTGGACAGTCCCCTCGTGGTCTGCGACACCGCTCACACCGCCCCGACTACATCGTCATCGACGACCTTGATGACGATGAGATCGTGCAGAACCAAGACCGCATCAATAAGCTCACCGACTGGGTACGTGAAGCCCTCTTCGGTGCACTCGATGGTGGCCGTGGCCGCTTCATTATGGTAGGCAACCTCATCAGTAAGACCAGCGTCCTCTACAACATCTCCCACACCCCAACCGTCCACGTCTCCCGAGTCAACATCCTCACCCAAAAGGGCGAGGTCACTTGGGGGGCGAAGTGGACACGGGAGGAGGTAGCAGCACTTGAAGCGTTCAGTGGATACCGCGGCTTTCAGAAGGAGTACATGAACAACCCCATAACGGCAGGCAGTGTCTTCCGCGCCGAGTGGATTCGATACAAGAAGCTCCCCCGCCTGACCTCCTATAGTGGGCTTGTCCTATATATCGATCCCTCGTGGAAGGGGACAACCAAAAACGACTACAAGGCAGCCAAGCTCTGGGGATCACTCCCTTCGGGCGAGCTACACCATATCAAAGCCTTCTTGCGTCAGTGCTCCATATCGGAGATGGTCCGCTGGGTCTACGACTGCTACGAATGGGTCAGAGGCGAAGGTGCAAGCCTACGCATCTACCTGGAGGCGGGCTTCATGCAAGACTCCCTACTCGACGACTTCACAGCTGAGGGTAATACCCGAGGCTACCAGCTACCTATCAGCCCAGACAAACGAAAGAAAGAGAATAAGTTCGCCCGCATCGAAGCGATCTCTCCTCTCTGGGAGCGCGGGAAGGTCTACTATAATGAGGAGGAGAAGTCGTCGCCCGACATGCTTGTATCCGTAGAGCAGACCCTGTCGATGGAGAAGGGTATGCGAGGCCACGATGACGGCCCCGATGCCGATGAGGGAGCTATCTGGCGCCTTCAGCGCTCCTCCCGCACCCTGGGCGTCACTCCGAAGGTGGGCAGACGCACCACCAGCATCAAAAATCAATGGTAACAGAACTATGTTAGTCACATCTTGGCGCTATGGCTATCGCGCACTTCATCTCATCGCATTCAGCATCCGATGCCTGATAGCCGCCCACCGTGCAAAGCGTCTCGCAAAGCTTGCAGGCGAGCGCATGCTAATCATACCTGAGGTCGAGGGAGACGAGCGCACACCCTTGCCCAACATCTACTGCAACGCTGACATCAAGCAAGACCTGCGCGAGGTTGCTCTGCAGCGCGCCGTCTACGACACTCACCCTAACGCCTAACCACTATGTACATCGACGAGCAAGACTATCGGATGGCTATCACCGAGCGTGAGCAAGCCATCATCAGCCAACATCCTCAAGAGTGGATGCAAGCAGAGGCGTATGCCCTTGAGGTGGCGGCTAGTTATCTGAGAGTCCGCTACAATGTCAAGGAGACCTACAACAAGACGGGTGATGATCGTAACCCTCAGCTGGTACAAGCTATCGTACATATAGCCATCTACCAGATGGCGCATCGCCTCCCTCAGGCGATGGGGCTGGAGCGATGGAAAGACCGGTATGAGGAGTCCATCAACTGGCTCAAGGCGGTGCAAGCGGGCAAAAATGACCCCGATCTCCCGCCCCTCACTGACCCCAACACTGGAGGGAGCGCCCCCAGTGGTGGTATCCTGAGATTTGGAAGTATTGATAAGAGCACCTATCACTATTAGACTATGGCTGAATTGACTTTAGAGGAACGCGAAGCACGACTGATGCGCTTCGCCCGACAGATCACCGGCACTGGAGGGCGCGTCACGGCCGAGCTCGTCCGTAAGGCGGATGCACTTACCCGCAAGGACATCGCTACCTGGCGACACGCTTGGCAGATGGCGCTCTCCGTCGACAATCCCCGACGCTTGGCGCTCTATGACCTCTACACCGACACCCTCGTTGATGGTCATATCACAGGGGCTATTGAGCAGCGCAAGAGCAAGACCCTATCACGGCCCTTCAAGCTCATTGACAAGGAGGGTGCGGAGAGTGATGATGCATCAGAGCTATTTCGTAGGGAGTGGTTCCGTGACTTTTTAGACCTCGCCCTCGATGCCACCTTCTGGGGGCACAGCCTTATCGAGCTGGGAGAGGTGGTCAATGACGAGCGAGGCATGCGCTTTGCTTCTGCTGATCTCATTCCCAGAAAGCACGTCATTCCCGAATTTGGTGTGATACTGCGTGAGCCTACCGACGACATCAAGCGTGGCATCCCCTTCCGCGAAGGTGACTACTCTCGGTGGCTCATCGAGGTAGGCAAGCCTCACGACTTAGGCCTCCTGCTCAAGTGTGCTCCCTACTATATTTCTAAGAAGAATATGGGAGCCTATTGGGATACCTTCGGCGAGATATTCGGCATGCCCATGCGCGTGGCCAACACGACAGCCACCACCAGAGCTGATCTCGACGAGATCGAGCGTATCATGGCATCGATGGGGGCTGCCTCTTACGGGGTCTTCCCCGAGGGCACTACCATCTCCTTCGAGGAAACGAGTCGAGGTGACGCCTACAACGTATATGACAAGCGCCTGGAGCGATGCGACAAGGAGCTCTCTAAGATCATCCTCAACCAGACGATGACCATCGACAACGGCTCCTCCCTCTCTCAGTCGGAGGTGCACCTGGAGATCTTTGAGAACGTCTGCGCCTCAGATGCCCGTCGCCTGTCCTACATCATCAATGACCGCCTCCTCCCTCTGATGATCGCCTCGGGCTTCCCCCTCAAGGGGCTAACCTTCGAGTGGGACTACAGCGACGAGATGACCGACGCGGAGATGCGTGAAGAAGAGCGCAGCATCCTCCAATACTACAAGATCGACCCTGCCTACTTCGCCGAGAAGTACAATATCCCCATCATCGGCGAGCGTGACGGCTCTATGGCGCAAGAGGGCAGCACGAGCAAGCAGCTCGCCCGAGAGGATGATTTTTTCGCTTAGGGGGAGGGGCGGAGCTTCAGCTACCTCTCCCCAAGAGATACATCCAACTACATAAGGAGCTCAACGAGCTATACACTCCATGCAGCTGCCCTTCGTGTCAGCTATCAAGGCGTAACACCCCGACGAAGCGCACCTACCGCCCCGAGGTCTTCATGAGGGCGGCACGCTATGTATACAGGAAGGGGCGCTTTGAGCGCAAGATGCTCCGAGATGCCCCCATAGTCGCTGCCATCCGAGAGACCTACGAGTGCTTACAGCCATCACTGGACCACATTAGTCACTCCACACCACAGGTCGTGCGTGACGCGCTGGACAATAATGCCTTCATCTTCTCAGGCTTCAAGACCTACCACACGATGCGTGAGCTGGGCTTGTCACTGACGAAGGACGACGGGTCTATCAAGCCCTTCGCGGAGTTCTCTGAAGAGGTACGCTCTATCCACGACCGCTACAATGTCCGCTACCTGGAGAGTGAGTACGACCACGCCGTAGGCTCTGCCCTCATGGCTGACCGCTGGCACTCCTCAGCCCCGAAGAGCATCCTCGAGTACCGCACCGCTGGCGACGGCAAGGTGCGTCCCGCTCACGAGGCGCTCGACCGCACATGCCTCCCCAAGGAGGATAAATTTTGGAACCACTACTTCCCGCCAAACGGCTGGGGCTGTCGCTGTGACGCTGTGGAGGTCCTTCCCGAGACACCGCTGTCAGACCCTCGCTCAGCGTGGGAGCGTGGTGATGCTGCCCTCCGGGCCAACAAGCAAGAGCTCTTCCGTGGCAACCCTGGGCAAGACCTACGCCTCTTCCCCGACAAGCACCCCTACTACGGCAAGCGTGGCATCTCCCACTGCTCCATAGATAAAGAAGACAAGGGGGATGAGTGTGCGGTGTTGAAGAAGATAAAAGAAGTACATAAGCTACAGGTACCACCCGAAGAGTGGGCTGAACGGAAGCGAAAGCAGAAGGAGGCTATAGTGAGAGCTAAAGCCTATCGTGATGCGCACATCCCCAAAGGTGGAGCAAGAATAGTAGCAGACAATTTAGCCACAGGGCAGCTTCTCTTTAGGCGTGGTAGTGTAAAAGAGATCATTGGGCATAAAGCATTCCTTGAGGTGGTTGAGTATATGGATGGAGTGCTTGACAAGATCAAGGATTGGCGCTACATCGGCTGGAGCGAGGTAGAAGAAGGGAAGCACCCTGAAGTACAGTGTTATCTCTACTACGAAGTACCCATTGGCGATCAGATCTTCTACGCCAATGTAGAACTTCACAAAATAGAGAAGACAGAAGTGGTTTACACGATATACAAGACGACCAAGGAGACAATGCATAGGGATAAGAACTTCCCACACCTTGGAGACGAAGAATAAAAAAAGAACGAAGTAACCAGAAAGCGCTTTCGGCGTATCCACTATACGCTGAGACTTACATCTGATAACTTCGTTCTTCTCCTGCAAATATACAACTAATTTCATAATCATAATGCGCAGTAGTAGACAGATATTCGAGGACATCAAGCAGGAGGTGCGTGTCGGGCTAACCTCAGAGTTCCACGAGAATTTCCGACGCAAGGCTTTCTTCGATCGCCCATGGAAGCCACGTGGCGAAGGTGGGTGGAAGTCGTCCAGGAAGCGAGCACAGCGCGGGTCACTCCTCCTCGTCACAGGCAAGCTACGACGCTCACTCAAGGGTCAGGTCATGTCATCGGGTGTGTCCTTCACCTCGGCGATGCCCTACGCTTCGCTCCACAACGAGGGCTTCAACGGAGAGGTCACAGTCTCTCAACACACCCGCAAGGAGACGACGGCTATACGCCTGGTCAAGGGTAAGCGTGGCACGAAGCGCAAGCGCGTCAAGGTACGTAGCCACAAGGTCCGCTCCTTCAAGCGACGACTTCGAATACCACAGCGCCGCTTCGTCGGCAACCACCCCAAGGTCGAGGAGCTCATCCAGCGCATCGTCACCAAGCACGTCGACCGGTGGCGTGAGGAGCTGAATGCCCGACTACGTCGAGCAGAGCGCCCCCATCAATCACTGATTAAATAGACATTGAATATGAGACGAGAGATCTACCAAGCACTCAAGGAGCGCCTACACGAGAAGGTCACAGACCTGAAGCACATCGGGCTGTGGAACGAAAACATGGAAGACCTACCCAATGGTATGCTCTTCGATACACCTGCCATCTTCGTCGAGTTTGCCCCCATATCCTACACATCAGCGGGGCAAGGCACCCCGCGTGTGCCTATGGAGGTCATCCTACACCTCGTGCACAAGTACATCCCCGAGGAGCCTCACGAGTCGCTGGAGCTATCGGACGAGCGCCGATGCTTGGAGGATGACCCGCTTGCTTACCTTGACCTCATCGAGCAGGTGGAGAGCGCACCTATCGGGCTGGCGGGTGATGGCTTCTCAGGGCTACAGCTCATCTCCTCCGATCTGGACCACCAGCACGGCGAGCTGATGCACCACTGGGCGACCTTCATCACGGGCGTTGGCTACCCCTCCCTTGTGCAAGGGGCGCAGGAGTATCAACGCTACCGACAGACCCCAAGGGGAGTCCTCCTACGGGAGTAGCCTATATACAGAGCAGGGCGGCCACTGGTGACAGTGACCGCCCTGCTGGCTTTGGATAATATGGTTGGATTAGTTGTTCCTCTTCCGCTCGTGCCGGAGGGCGAGAAGCGAACCTATTAATAGGACTGCAAGACCTGAGCAGATGATTAACAACAGGTCAATTACATCGTAGGGGGTCATCGTTAGCTTCGTTTATCGTTTGAGTTATATCGTGTACGGTGTCCTCTTCTTATCCCACTCCTCGAAGAGGGGGTAGAGTCCAGGAGGGATCTCCCCAGGCGACTGATACTCACGGGCGATGCGAAGGAGCGACATCATCGTCCTAAGTGACATAGGATAGATAGGATAGACATAGTGCTGCCACACCTTTCGCAGCGAGCGTCGGTGGTTGCCCGGCTCGTGATATCTGTTGATAATAGCGTAGACATTGCGCGCCATCTCTATTCTGTTTGCTCTGATCATCGCCTGAAGTATTTGTTGTACCTTTGTGGCGATGCGGTTCCTAAGCCGTTTCCTTCATCCATTACCCCCGTCAGTAGCTGGACCCTACTAACGGGGGTGCTTTTTTATGCTTCGGTCATCCCAAGGGGGAGGTCATCCCATCCGCCCATAGCGTTCTTAGTCTGGGCGCGGACGAAGTCCTTGGTGCGGACAGGGCGGTAGGCCTCCTTGATGATGGCCACACCTTCGCTGAAGCGCACATCCTGGATGCTCGCTGCGTACTTATCCAGCTGGAGGACCTTATCGGCCTTGAGGTTGCCTTTACCATCTCGGGAGAGGAGGTCAAGGATGATATCGACCAGCTTTCGGGTCTCTTCGTCGCCAGCCAGGGAAGAGATATAGGCCTTGACCTTGGCGATACCATCCTCCACCGTCTCATCCCAGCCGTCGCGCTGGTAGTATCCTACGATGATGCGCTTCTTCCCATCCTCCGAGAGGAAGCTATGACTACGCTGGTCGTTAGCCTGAGTCCCCATGACTTCCTTCTTCGTCTCGATGACGCGAGCGAAGGCATCGTAGACCTCACGCTTGAGCCCCGTGAGGGCGGTGCTCGCTTCCTCCAGCTTAGGGAAGAGCTCATCGACGGTGGTAGAGGCGAGTGAGCGGTAGGCTTCGCGCTCTTCCTTGGCGCGCTGGGCTTCTTCTTTTCGGCGATGCTCCGCCATAATCGCCTGCATTTTGGCGAACTCCTCTGGAGTCATCTCTACTTTTACAGTGTCCATTTCTATCTGTGATTAAAGGGTGATTAAATGCTTAGTATCTCTTGGTGCGCATGATCTTGCGCAGTCGCTCGGCGCAGACATGGGCGAGGTTAGCAGAAGCGCTGGGGTGAATGCTGATAGCTCCCAATATGTCGGGGTCAGTCGTGTGGCTGATATCCTCGAGGAGCTTAGCGGGGCAGTTCTTGTTCTGCGCTATCAGGTGCTTCATCAGGTCGTTATCCTCCTTGGCCAGCTCAAAGAGTATTTCTGGCGGGGTCTTGGAGTTCTCAGCCACTGAGTAGCGCACATAGAGGGAGTCATCGTGGGCGAGCTCCTCAAGAACATTGACACTGGTGTGAGCGCTCTCGGCTACCTTGATGCGCTCCTCCTCGGAGAGAGTCCAGAGCGCGCTGTTACTTTTGAGGTGCATAGTCTTATTTATGTGGGGTGTTAGTATCTTTTGCCGTGAAGCTGGGGGCGGTGCTTGTTATATCTCATCTTCAGCTCGATGTGCTCGAGCAAATCGATGTCGTACTGATACGCAATCGCCAGGACCTTGTAGAATGCCCACAGTACAGCATAGCGATCTCCAAACTCCCTACACACGAGATCTTCGGTGATCGAATAGCAGAGTAAGGGGAATGACCCATAGTGGCTGAAGCTGACACAAGACGGACGCACGATATCATCTATTACCCAGCCCATACGTGCTATGATATCAAGCAGACGCATAGCTGTATCAGCCAGCTCCTCCTCTACTGATCCCTTGATATTGGTCTCATAGGCGATTGGGAAAGCATGATCGTAGAGCTGATCTATGGCAACTATTTTCTTTGCATAGCGTCCTTTCCGATCCGCTTCGATAGCTTCGCACAGCTCGCAGACCACGAGCATGAAGGAATGATTCAAGGGATGATCTTCATCCCAAAACCCTTTAGACACCGAGTCCTTGTGTATCCTCACGGATAGCTTTTGCCAGGCACGTGTGTCTATTGTATCTGTTGTCTTACACATAGCTCTGGAGCCTTTATTTTCCCTTCTCTTCTTTTTCGCGGAGCTGCTTGAGTATCCGACGGTTGAACTCAGTCACATTCTCGAGGCGTTCGCTGAGCGTCAGGGTGGTGAAGACGCCCCAGAGGGCTACGCAGGCGAGCCAGATGATGATGCCTGCGTGGGCATCGCTGCAGATGGCGTCGAAGCCCAGGGCCAGGAGGAGGCTGAAGAAGCCGAGGAAGATCGTTTCACGTTTCATTGGAGTAGTTATTTATGTGGTGAGTTAGTTTGCGAGGGTTGAGGGTGGAAAGTAGGAAGGCTGTGGAGCGGGCTCTTCGCTGGTGAGGGCGTCGACGGCGCGCTTATCCTTGACCTTGTCGTTGAAGAGCCCGATGAGGTTGCACAGGCGTTCCTTGGGGATCTTGTTGAAGGAGCGGTAGCCCGTAGCACGACAGGCGATGCCCTTGATGATCGAGGGGTTTTCAAACTTCCCCTCACTACGGAGGTAAGCCCCGATAGCTGCCATGACGCGCTTGCGCAGCTTACTGATGTCGGCGCCCTCGGTACGCTTGTCCAGCTCCTTAGCGAGCGAAGCGCAGACGTCGATGAGGTCGTGCGTCTCCATGTCCTTAGAGGAGGTGCAGCCATAGGGTGATAGGATCGCTTCCCTATCCTCGGGAGTGAGGTGCAGCTGGCTGCACAGGGTGTGGTAGCGGCGGATGGCGTTCATGTGGAGCTTGTCCATCTCGTTAGTGCCTTTAGCTCTCATTGATGTCTATTTCTTTTCGTTGTTTACGTCGGTCTCGTTGGGTGGGGTCAGTGGCGGTGGTGCCCCAATAGGCGTTGGCGCCGTCGTCCCAGATGATGTAGTCGTCTCCGCCGATCTCCCCGGTAGCATAGCGGGAGGTCACCATCGCTCGGTAGCCCTCGACGCGGATCTTCACATCAGCATCGTAGCGGATAGCTTGGGCAAGCGCTCCCTTCGGCTCACCGCCTCTCTCATGGGCGACGATGATGAAGAGCTTCTTGCGGTAGCGCTGGGAGAGGTGCTGGTAGTCACTCAGCCGAAGACCTCGGAGGTAGTTGATCGAGTCGATGATGACGATCTCGGGGCTTTGGCGCTTGGCGAGGCGAGCGAAGAGCTCATCATAGCTCTCACGGTCGAGGAGCTTTACGCGTCGACCTGCCTCATCCATCCCGCCAGCGATCCAAGCAGCCTGCATCGTAGGGCTTAGACCCTGCTCCAGACTGTTGTAGAGCACCCTGCCGAACTGAGAGAGGTACTTCGCCAGCTGGAGGCAGAAGGACGTCTTACCCGAGCCACTACCCCCGTAGATCAGCCACGTGCCCCGTAGGACAGGCATCCCGATGCTCGCCAGCCACGCCCCGTCAAAGTCGACGGTCTTGAAGCGGGCTGATCGGATGTTGGCGCTGGAGTATGCTCGTGCCATAGCTTAGTCCTCCTTGGATAGCTGATGTTCGCGCCAGACGGCACGCTTTACTCGGCGGAGGTCGCACTGTGCTTCGTCGGCGATGCGTCGCACGCATCGGCTGTCGGTCAGCCCATTGGCGGTGCATACGAGGGAGATATCTTCGGGGGAGAGCACGCTGAGGCTGATGCACTGGCGTCCGATGCGGCTGTAGACCTCTTCGTAGCCCTTTCTCCCGATGCGCAGCCCCTTCTGCAGACGCTTTTCCAGATGCTGCGTGGCGCTAAGTACGATACCGCAGTGGTCCTCCAGCTCGTTGTACAACGTGATAAAAAAATAGAGCACGGTGTCGCTCATCTTGTCCGCTTCGTCGAGGATCAAGAGGGGGCGGTCGAAGCGCTTGAGACGGCGCACCACAGCGCCGATCTTCTCCGCCACACTCAGCCCTCGGGGATCCAAGCCCATAGCCTCCATCACTGCCGACAGCCAGCTCCCTCTATTTTGGTACTCCGAGCAAGTGATGCTGTAGACCTCTTGGTGCGTGGCCACATACTGGCGAATAGTAGAGCTCTTGCCACAGCCGGCACTCCCGACGATAGCCATCACCTGACTATCCCGCTGAGCGCAGTCGAGCAGCTCCGTCAGCTCTTCGTAGACATTCGTATGGACGATGGACCAGCCCTCAGCCGAGAGGCCGATCTGCTTGCTGACGTTGTGCCACATCCCCTCGGCGATCGTCTCCCAATCACTGTTAAGGATCTTGCTGATGGTGGCAGCGCTGACGCCCTTGAGGCTGTTAGCTGCCTTGTTTTGCCCGCCCTGCTTTGCGCAGTAGTCACGTAGGCGGGTGGCGATGAGTTCTTTTTCCTTCAGTTCCATTGTTGTGCTTCTTATTTGCTTTTACTATTTGTCAATCGAGCAGGCTACTGTTATAGCTCCTTCATTATCGGGATGATCAGCTCGTAGCTACAGGCTGACTCCCCTTGCTCCAGGTTCACAGCCTCTATCTTGGTCGTTAGCTCGTCCAGGGTGGAGGCTGTGATGCGTTCGATCCTGATCTGATACGTCTTGCTACTGGTCTGTTCCATTGTTGTGCTGTTTTTGTTGTTACACTCTCTCTAAGATGCTCCTCTTCTTGGGCTGAGGGGCGGGCCCGTTGTCATTATCTTCGGCTCCTTCTCGCTGGAGCTTGCGGTCGTAGCGGTTGTCCTTGACTTGCCCCTGGCTGTCGGGCAGGAGGTCGTCCATCTCACGGCCAAAGGCCTCAGCTTCGGCGGGGGTGTCGTTCTCGATGGGGCGCATCTTCTTCTTTTCGCCTCGGCGGAAGGGCGTGATACTTCGCTGGAGGAGCTCCTGGGCGACGCTGTTGTCCTTTGAGGCTTCGAGAGCCAAGGGCATCATCCTCTTCCACTCGCCATCCACCCAGTCCTCGATCTCCCGCTGATGGGTGCGCACACGCTCCAGGTGCTGGAGGTCTTCGGGGCGCTGGTCTTCGACGGCCATGGGCTGGAGGTGCTTCCGCTCGAGGAGATACTTGTATCGTCCATCTTCGCTGACGGCAAGGACGCTGGATAGGTCGCTCGGGTCGTAGTAGACCTGCCAGCGCTGGTGACGCTGCTCCTTGAAGCCCTGCTCGAAGCTCTCGTAGTACTGCACCTCGCCGAAGATCGTAGGCGTGAGCCCGTAGATGCTCTGACCGATGTAGCGCCCCGAGGTCTCGCCCCAGTGCTCGAGGTAGATCGAGCGGTCCAGCTGGATGTCCGTGATGTCGCCATCGAAGAGGCTCATATACTCCTCGTGCTTCAGCGCGCGCTCCTGGCTCATAATCGTGTGGATCTGCCCCTCGACTTCGGCGCGGGTGGGGATCTGGTGGCGAAGGTCAGAGGCGACTTCTCTATTCGTCCCCTTGCCCTTCTTCCCCGTGATCCCGTAGCCCGACCAATTCGGCTGCAGCTGACAGTAGGTCTTGTTCAGCCGGGAGAAGTAAGGCTCGATGATCTTAGCGCGGGCGTTCTTTGCTCTCGCTGGGCTGAGCTTGTTACTCATCGCCTTGTAGAGAGGCGTCAGCGCTCCGATCTGATAGTGGTCGTATTGGATCTCACGGGGGTGACACTTCACCCCGAAGAGCTCCTCTGTATGGTGCGCTGCACTGCGCAGGGCTTGAGCGATCAGCTGAGGGCATTCACGCTCCCCGATAGCGTAGCCGATGGGGTAAGAGCAAGAGGCATCGAGGATCACCACCACGACGAGGCGACAGTCATAGACCGTCTTCGTGCCCCCCTTCTTGTCGGTAGTCGTGTGCTGGTAGTAGAGCTCTACCGTCCAGCCGTCGTGTACCCAGTAGCTCATAGCGCGGGTGGGCTTCGTCCTCTTGATAGCCGTCTGCACCTGCAGGCGGTAGTCGGTGCGACCCTTGCGCCCTGCGTCGATGAGCAGGCTCTTACTCTTGGCGATCTTCCCCACGGCCGAGGCGGTGAGCTTCTCCCACCCCCGCACCTTGGCGGTCTCGTTGTAGAGCCGTGCCACCTGACTATTGTTGAGGTTGTTGGGGCTGGCAAGGAGCATCAGGAGGAGCGCCGACTGCTCGTCACTGCCCGTCTTGCTGGCGTTCTGATTCTGATAGCCCTTGTGGATGAGGCTCTCGAAGCCCTCCCGCAGGTAGGCTTCGTGCTTCTCCTGTAGGCGGCTCTTGGGGAGCTTGTGGGGGTACTCCTCCTGAGGCAGTGCCTGGATCATATCGGCCAGCCAACCGTAGAGCTCACCCTTACCCATCGGGCGACGCCCTGCCTTACCTCGCTTGCTGTAGTGCTCCTGCTGGTAGGCGCTGATGGCATCTAAGATCTGAGCCTCGGCGGTGTACTGTGCGATCTTGTCGCTGGGCAGCGAGCGCCCATCGGCCAGGCGGTAGCTGTGGTAGTAGCTCACGGCTTCGGGGAGTGGACGGATGAGCTGCTCAAGGAGGCTCTTCACTCTATCCATAGGAGGAATGTCAAAGCGCTTGTAGACCTCGGCCTTGTACTTCTCGGGGAGCGTGTCAACGGCATACTGAGCCTGACGCCCACGGCAACCGCGGACGACGATCTGGAGAGTCTTGCGGTTGACAAGCTCCTTCAGATAGCGTTCAGTAATCAGTGCCGCACCAACCAATTCTTCCTTAGTTGCACACAGCACTCCGTTCACTCGTTCCATAGCGCTATAGGCTCTTGCCAAATTCTATCACAGGGAGCAGGGTGCTTGCTACCGAGTGATGGGTACTACATAGCGAGCCATCCTTATTATATAGGCGAGCGTCACCGGTAGCCTTATCGAGGTCAAGGTGAGCGCCACCACGATAGTAGCGCACCATCTTGTCGCCCATATCCACAAGGACAGCGTCAACAGGTGCCATAACGACGACCTGCGCACCTTTCTCTATAGCGGCTCTGCGAATGTTCACCAGGAGTTCGGAGTTCCCCAGGTAGTTAATCGCTTGATAGATGGTCTTGCTCGTGGTGTCGAACTCCTCAATCAGCTGGCGACGCAGCGCATTGCTGATGCGGATCTTCTTCTTAACTGAGCTTCGTGTTTCCTTCATTGTACCTTTCATATTATTCTTGTTCGACGGCGTCCTTCAGTAACTGCTTGAAGATGTCAGTAATATCAATAGAGACTTGTATGCTTCTCTTAAGCTCCTTCACCTTCACACGTTTCTTGCGTTTCTTCATTTCCTTGGGAATGAGAAGGGGCGTACCTGATCGCCTTCCTAGCTGGCGATGCCTTTCTTCAAGGTGGGTACGCCCCTTCTGATGTGTGATTACTGTGCTTGGATGATTTGCTGGACCTCGGGAGTCATACTGTCATAGCGGAAGACCAGGGCATCTACCACGTCGGGGTAGTATTCAGCCTGACCAAAGTCACCTGCTGATAGTCGTTCGTTGAAGTCGCTGAAGATCTCCACCAATTCATCACGCTTGACGAGGAGAC
>ERZ773027.338-NODE-338-length-30039-cov-4.886806_pt1 | contig 30039 bp, 21 predicted proteins | sample MGYA00511032_ERZ773027 | MGnify/ENA primary metagenome ERZ773027 (study PRJEB29015, sample SAMEA2738138) | human oral metagenome | biome: human oral; feature: human-associated habitat; material: saliva | place: China | collected 2190 ... | reverse complement strand
CAGCGCTTTTTGTTTATGCAGCCAGTGGCAGGCTCAGGGCTTGCAGTCCCTGGGGTTAGCGGGGCAGGGCGGCTGGCGGCGGGCCTTAGCTTTTACAGCCCCAGCCACTGGTTCCAACCTCGGTGCAGCACCAACCAAGCCAGCAGGCCGTAACCCGCCTGGCCGGGGTAGGCGCCGTCGTTAAGCGCAATGTCAGTAAGCCACTGCTCGTGCTTAACCAGCGGGGTATAGGTGTCCACGTAGGTGACATTGCGGCGGCGGCACACCTCACGGGCCGCATTGTTTAAAGCGGCAAGCGCCTTCGGGTCGGGCACAGTCAGTGGCGGCGGGCCCACCATTAAGCATTCAAGCTTTTCGTACATTACGGCGGCGTCGATGATATTGGCTAAAGCCAGGCTAGAGCGGGCCGTGCTGACATTGTGGGTAACATCTGCCACCCCAACCCCAATTACCAGTAGGTTGCGGGCGCCAGGAACAACCCGGCGGGCAGCCTCATCACGCCAACGGTTAGACAGCTGGGCGCTAACTTCACCAGGAACGGCCAGCGTAGACCAGGAGGGGGCATCAATAACCTCTAGCGAGTTGGTGCGCGCCATAACGCGCCCCACCCAGCCCAGGGCCCGTGCATCTCCGCGACCTGTAATCAGCTCATCGCCGATGAAGATCAGGTTGATCTCACTCACGGCCAGCATCCTTCCTGCTTGACTAGGGAAAAATCGTAGCATTGGCCCGGCCCGCAGATGCTGACCGAGCCAATGCGCGCGTGTCTTTAGCGAGCAAAGCCCTACTTAGCGAGCAAAAGCCTCGTCTAGGATCAGCTTTTGCTGAGCTACGTGAGCTGCTGAAGTACCCACAGCCGGGGCGGCAGCCTCAGGGCGAGCCACCACTCGCGGCAAGCGTCCAGCCGTGATCGAGTCAGGCAGGTGCAGGGCCAACCAAGGCCAAGCGCCCTGGTTACGCGGCTCATCCTGGACCCAAACCAGCTCGGCTCCCGCAAAAGGTGCCAGGGCCTCCAACAGGGCTGGCTCGTCGAGAGGATAGAGCTGCTCTAGACGCACAATGGCAGTGTGCTTATCTTCCGCGTGCTGGCGGTGGGCCAGCAGATCCCAGTAGATACGGCCTGAGCATAGCAGCACTCGATCCACCTTGTTCTCGGCGGCAGCAGCTAAAACTTCCGGATCAGTTTCACCAATGACAGTTTGCATGCCGCCGCTGATGAAGTCTTCTACCGGCGAGACGGTGGCCTTCAAACGCAGCATCTGCTTGGGGCTGATCAGGATCAAAGGCCGGTGCGGTTCACGCCGGGCCTGGTCACGCAGGGTGTGGAAGTGGTTAGCCGGGGTGGAAGGCTGTACCACGCGCATGTTGTCCTGGGCGCATAGCTGCAGGTAGCGCTCAATTCGGGCGCTAGAGTGGTCCGGGCCCTGGCCTTCCAAACCGTGCGGTAGCAGCAGGACCAAGCCAGAGCGCTGGCCCCACTTTTGCTCAGCAGAAGAGACATACTCATCAATTACGGTCTGGGCGCCATTAGCGAAGTCGCCAAACTGGCCTTCCCAAATGTTTAGACCCTCGGTGCGTTCTACTGAATAGCCGTATTCAAAGGCCATGGCCCCGTATTCGCTTAGCAGCGAGTCAATAATCGACAGCTTGGCTTGGTCGGGGGTCAGGTAGTCCAGCGGGGTCCATTCTGAACCGTTGCGCTGGTCGTGCATGACGGCGTGGCGCTGGGCGAAGGTGGCACGGCGTACGTCTTCACCGGTCATGTGTACCGGTACGCCCTCCATCAGCAGCGACCCAAAGGCCAAAAGCTCGCCAAAGCCCCAGTCAATACCGCCTTGGCGGCTCATGCTTTGGCGCTTGCGTAACAGGTTCATCAGCTTGCTGTGTACCTGGAAGCCTTCAGGGACAGATACCTGGGCGTCACCGATACGTTCAATCACTTCACGGGCTACCGCAGTGGGCTGTGAATGTGAAGTTTCGCCAGCCTTAGGGCCACTGTAGGCAGGGGTGTCAGTATTGAGGTGACCGGCACGGGCCTCGTTAAGGATGTGCTCCAGGTTGTCGCGGTAGGCTTCCAGTAGCTGCTCGCACTGTTCTTCAGTGAGATCGCCACGCCCCACCAGGTTAGTGGTGTAAACCGAGAAGGTAGAGGGCTTGCGGTCGATCAAGTTGTACATAACCGGCTGGGTCATTGAGGGGTCGTCACCCTCGTTGTGACCACGACGACGGTAGCAAACCAGGTCAATAATGACGTCCTTGTGGAATTCCTGGCGGTATTCCCAAGCCCAGCGGGCTACGCGTGCTACAGATTCGGGGGCGTCACCGTTTACGTGGAAGATCGGCACCTGTAGACCCTTAGCCAGGTCTGAGGGATAGGTGGTGGAGCGTCCCAGTGCGTTACCAGTGGTGAAACCGATCTGGTTGTTGACGATCACATGAATAGTGCCGCCGGTGTGGTAGCCGGGTAGCTGGCTCATGTTGAGCACTTCGTAAACCACGCCCTGGCCTGCAAATGCGGCGTCACCATGCACCAAAATCGGTAAAACATTGTAGCTGCCGTCAGCGCCGGAGCCGCTGCGGTCTAGCTTGGCGCGCACAATACCTTCCAGCACCCCATCTACTGTCTCCAGGTGGGAGGGGTTGGCGGCCAGGGAAACCTTGGTGGTCACATCATTGGTGCCGGTGAAGGTGCCGGTGGTGCCCAGGTGGTATTTGACGTCACCAGAACCCTGGCCGTTGGTCAGGTAGTTACCGTCAAACTCGTCAAAGACCTGGCCGTAAGACTTGCCGGCAATATTGGTAAGCACGTTTAGGCGGCCACGGTGGGCCATACCAATAGCGGCTTCTTCAATGCCATCATGTGCGGCGTCGTCGATCAGGCGGTCCAGCAGCACAATCAGTGACTCGCCACCTTCTAGCGAGAAGCGCTTTTGGCCCACGTACTTGGTTTGCAAGAACACTTCGAATGCTTCTGCCTGCATCAGCTTGGTTAGGATGCGACGGCGCTCAGCAGTATCGATGCTGGGAGTAACACCTTCCATGCGTTCTTGCCACCAGCGACGCTGGGCTGGGTCTTGGATATGCATGTATTCCACGCCCACATAACGCGAGTAGGCGTCACGCAGCATCTGCAAAATTTCGCGCAAGGTGGCACGGTCCTTGCCACCTAGACCACCGGTGGGGAAGACCCTGTCCAGGTCCCACAGGCTTAGCCCGTAGGAGGAGAAGTTTAGATCAGGGTGACGGCGTAGGCGGTAGGCCAGCGGGTCAGTGTCGGCGGCTAGGTGTCCGCGCTGACGGAAAGCGTGAATCAGCTCAGCTACACGGGCGGGCTTGCCGGCGTCGGCTAGCGGGTCGTAGGTGACGTCCTGGTCCCAGTGCACCGGCTCGTGGGGGATACGCAGGGCCTTGAAGGAGCGGTTCCAGAAGCCATCTAGGCCCATGAGCTTACGTTCCATTAGGCGTAGCAGCTCGCCGGACTGGGCGCCCTGGATGACGCGGTGATCGTAGGTGTTAGACAGTGTCAAGACCTTGCCTACAGCCTGGCGGGCCAGGGTTTCGGGGCTGGCACCAGCAAACGCGGCCGGGTAGGTCATAGCGCCTACACCCATAATCAAGCCCTGGCCGGGCATTAGGCGCGGTACAGAGTTAAGGGTGCCGATCATGCCGGGGTTGGTCAGGGTGGCGGTGGTGTCCTTGAAGTCATCGACAGTTAGCTGCCCCTTGCGGGCTTTAACCACCAGCGCGTCATAGGCATCGATGAAACTGGCTAGATCCAGAGTGTCGGCGTTCTTAACGCTAGGCACTAGCAGGCGACGCTCACCGTTGGCGCTGGGCACGTCAATTGCCAGACCCAGGTTTACGTGGGCGGGGTTGTGTAGAGCCGGCTTGCCCTTTTCGTCCAGGGTGTAAGCCACATTCATTTCCGGCATCTCTGCCAGAGACTCCACCAGGGCCCAAGCGATCAGGTGAGTGAAGGAAACCTTGCCACCACGCGTGGAAGCTAGGTGAGTGTTGATTAGCAGACGGTTTTCAATCAGCACCTTAGCCGGGATAGCACGGGCAGAAGTAGCGGTAGGAATCTGGAGGGAAGCCTCCATATTCTTAGCGGTGCGGGCGCTGGCTCCCTTTAGGGTGTCAACGCTTTCCACCACGCCGTTACTGGTTTCGCTAGCGTCACTATGCGCCTGGTTGTAGGCATAAGGGGAGGTGGGAGACTTGAACTGGGCTGTGGGGGCGGGGGGCAGGTCAGAGCGGGAAACATCCTCACTGGCCAAAACGGGGCGTCGGCTAGCGGAGGCGGTGGCAGCCCCGGGGATTTGCACGCCAACGCTAGCGCTAAGCGGCTTTGAGGGTGTGGCCGGCGACTGGCCTGCTAGATACTGCGGGTTTTCGCTGAAAAACTCGCGCCATGATTGGGTTACTGAGGCCGGGTCGGCTAGGTAAGCCTCCCGCATATCCTCGACAATCCATTCGTTGGTGCCAAAGCCCTGAGCGAAGTCGTTCTCAGACACGGTTAGCTGCTCCTTATATGGCATTGCGTGCTAAAACTGTGGTTTAAGTCTAATACTGCAAAGCTGACTTGAAGAGTACTTTGTAGCCTTTAGTCCTAGATATTTTTTAAATGTTCTCGCATGTTGAGCATCGCTTGGGGTTGCTAGGGCTGAAATTGGCTGCGCTGCGACGACGACGGCGCCCGGCACCAAGGCTGTGAGCTGGCTGCGTGCTAAAGCTGCGGGCTTGGTATAGCGTTAGTGCTACCAACTAGATTTTGATAGGGAGCTAAACGCTGCATGGTCATTAAATGGCTAATGATAGTTCTGGGGGTGCTACTTACCGCTGGAACTGCGGTGTTTGTGGCCGGAGAATTCGCCCTGGTGGCCCTAGACCCATCGGTTGTTGACGCCCGCGCTCAGGCCGGAGATAAACGTGCCGGGCGAGTATCCAAGGCGCTGCGTCACCTATCCACCATGCTTTCGGGCGCGCAGGTGGGTATTACGCTAACCACCATTTTGCTTGGTTACACCATGCAGGCCGCCCTTAACGAGCTGCTTTCGCAATGGCTGAGCCCCTGGCTGGGGCAAACCCTGGCGGCCACCATCGCCGTGGTTAGCGCCCTGATTGTTGTTAACGCCTTCTCCATGGTGTTTGGCGAGCTGATCCCCAAAAACGCTACCCTGGCTGATCCGCTGGCTGCTGCCGGTTTTGTTACCCCTTTTATCACCGGTTTCACCTGGCTGTTTAGGCCGCTAGTAAATCTGCTAAACGGTATGGCTAATGCTTTACTATCGCGCTTTGGTATTGAGGCTGCTGAGGAGGCCAGTGGTGCCCGCAGTGCCGGCGAGCTTACCGCTCTGCTGCGTCGCAGCGCTGAGGAGGGCACACTAGAGGTCTCCACCGCCCGCCTACTTACCCGTTCACTTGGTGTAGATGAGCTTAGCGCTGTAGATGTAATGACTGACCGTGGGCGCATTCACTGGCTGGAAGAGTCCGCCACCGCCGCTGACCTGGTGGCTTTAGCCAGCCAAACCGGGCACTCACGCTTCCCGGTCTTTGGTGACTCTCCCGACGACGTACTTGGGCTAGTCAACCTGCGCCGCGCCATCGCGGTGCCCTATGAGCGCCGCGCCCAAGTGCCAGTGACTTCCTCTTCAATCATGACTCCCGCCCCGCGCGTACCAGAAACCATGCCCCTAGCTTCCCTGCTGGTGGAGCTACGTGGATATGGCGAGCAGGAATCTTTCGGGTTGCAAATGGCCATTGTGGTGGACGAGTACGGGGGCACTGCCGGAGTGGTGACCTTGGAGGACGCCGTTGAAGAGATCGTGGGTGAAGTATCTGACGAACACGACCGTCGTCGTGCCGGCATCCACCTAGACTCAGCGGGGCGTTGGATCGCCCCCGGCTGGAGCCGCCCCGACGAGGTTACGGCCCGCACCGCCATCCGCATTCCCGACGACGGCCCTTACGAAACCCTGGGTGGCCTGGTCATGAATGAGCTGGGGCGCATACCCCAAATTGGCGACGAAGTAACCCTGCCCACCTGCACCATTTTGGTTGACGCTATGGAGGGGCGGCGCGTCACCCGCGTGCGCATCACCCCGGTTGAGCAGGAGCTGGAGGCTCTACAGTGAACCCCACTTTGGCGTTAATTTTGACGGTTATCCTACTGGTTGGTAACGCGTTTTTTGTGGGTGCAGAGTTTGCCATTACCTCCTCACGCACCAGCCAACTTGAGCCTTTAGCCGCTGAGGGCAACTCGCGGGCGCGCACAGCCCTATGGGCCGTGCAGCATATTTCCGAGATGCTAGCTACCGCCCAGCTGGGAGTGACTTTATGCTCCACCGGTTTGGGTGCAATTGCCGAGCCGGCGCTGGCGCATCTGCTGGCGGCGCCGCTACATGCGGTGGGTTTAGGGACCGAAGTGGCCCACGGCCTGGCGGTAGTGGTGGCGTTGCTGCTAGTGGTTACGGCTCACGTGGTTTTGGGTGAAATGGTGCCCAAAAACGTTTCTATCTCCATGCCCGATAAGGCGGTTTTGGTTTTCGCCCCGGCCTTGGTGGCTTGTGAGCGGGTAACCCGCCCGGCTGTGAGTGCCTTAAATGGCCTGGCCAACGCGGTGCTTAAACTTTTTGGGCTGGAGCCACGCGATGAGATTGAAACGGCTTTCACCATGGAAGAAGTGGCTTCAATCGTGGAGCGCTCACGCGATGAGGGCGTGCTCAAGGATGACTCAGGGCTGGTGGCTGGGGCGCTAGAGTTTTCTGAGGAAACCGCCGGCTCAGTGATGGTGCCGCTCAATAAGCTCACCTGCCTGCCGGAGCAGTGCACCCCGGCCCAGGTGGAGGCGGAAGTAACCCGCACTGGTTACTCGCGTTTCCCGGTCACTAACGAGCAGGGCAAAATCAGCGGCTATATCCACCTTAAAGACGTGCTTTACGCCAGCGCCGAAGAGCGTGAACAGCCGGTGGCGCCCTGGCGTTTGCGGGCTTTGGTGCCCGTGCGTGCGCACGATGAGATTGAAGATGTGCTTGCTGCCATGCAGCGTACTGGCGCCCATTTGGGGTGGGTAACTGATGAGAGTGGGCAGATGGTCGGTGTAGTTTTCCTCGAAGATGTGTTAGAAGAACTGGTAGGGGAAGTGCGTGACGCTTTGCAGCGCCACCAGTTACGCTAAGTGTTAGATGCGTCAGTTTAGCTGCCTCGCTAAAGTGATCAAGGTATGATACCGCTGATACCAGTGGTATTTGAATGACATAAGTCCGTAGAAAGTTGGGTGTGGATGAGCGATCAGCCGATGACGCGTCGCCAGCGACGTGAACTTGAGCGCGAGCGACAGGCCCAGCTGCAAAGAGAAAACGCCCGCGAGTTACTTTCGCAGGCTCCTGACGACAGTAGTCTTTCCGGACGTACCAATGCGGCTTACGGCGGCGGTGCTGCTTATAGTGGCAATTACGGCGACGCCGGTTACAACGGCTCCTATAACGGCGGCTATGGTACTGGTGCGCCAGCCTCGGCAGCTAGTGCGCCTTCAACCTTTAGCGCGCCGTCAACCTTTAGAGCCCCGGCTGCTGATTTCAACGCTGCTACTGGCGCCAGTGCGACTTTTAGTGCAGCAGCTTCGTTTACTAGTGGCACTGCTGCTTCTGCGCCCAGTGCTCCCTCCAGCTTTAATACTGCTGCCAGCTTTGGTCCGAGCCCCTTCGCCGGTGGCACGGCGGCTTCGGCGGCCAGCGCACCTTCGGGCTTTGCTATGCCAGCCTCAGCCGCCAGCGCCCCAGCCGCTTTTGGTGCCCCTGCTACTGGCGCCAGCGCTCCATCTACTTTCAGCGCAGCTGCCTCGGCCGCCAGCGCCCCTTCAAGCTTCGCAGGCACCGCCTGGGGTGGTGGCCAGCCGGGCGCCGTCCAGCCGGGCGCCGTCCAGCCGGGTGCCGTCCAAAATCCTGTCGACGACGGCGTGGACTACCAGCCTACCCAGATAATCTCCGCCATTAAAGACGACATTATTGACGACGTCGCCATCCGTAACTGGAGCGCGGCTGCCTCAGCTAAGGTCGCTAAGGCAGCCGATGCGGTAAGCGCAGCCAGTGTTATCAGTGCTGCCAGTGTAGCTAGTGCAGCTAGCGTGGCCAGCGCCGTTAGTGCACACACAGCAGCCTCGGCGGCTGGAGCGCAAGGATTAAACGTAGCCGCACAGGCGACGTCGGCGGCAGCTAACAGCGCAAACCTAACCCCCCTTCCCGCAGCCCAAGCAGACCAGACCCCGGCGCGCGGCAACCCGCTAGAGACTAGCAACCCAGTAGAGACCAACTCGCTGAGCACTCCCACCCAGCTAGGTTGCGGCACTACGCCGCCGGTTAAGCGTAAAGGCGCGGCAGCACGCCGTCGAGCCGCGTTTGCTCGTGTGGGGCAGATCTGCACAGTTAGCGCCCTGGCACTAGTGACAATTGTGGCGCCGGTGTCGGCGGCCATGATGGGGGCTGACTCGCCGCTAAGCACCGCGCTGGGTGCACACCGAGGCCAAAGTTCACGCCAGGTCATCAGCGGTAAAGATTCCGTGGCTGGCAGCGTGGACCATTCGCCGTTGGAAAGCTCTGACGTGAAACTGCGTAACGTGCCTGACGCGGCCACTAAGGCGCGCATCCGGGCCGCTTACGAGAATCCGGTGGTTACTTGTGCCCCGCAGCAGGGGGCTAGCGGTGACACCACAGCCTTTAACACCACCCCTGACGTGTTTAAGCCGATGGTTGCTGGTACCTACACGCTTTCCAGCCCTTGGGGCTACCGTATTCACCCGGTGCTGGGAACATCCAAGATGCACGCTGGTCAGGACATGGCTGCGCCGGCTGGTACTCCCATCTATGCGGCTGCTGGCGGCGAGGTGGTTGAGGCAGGCATGGTCGATTCCACCGGTACGGTCACCATTAAGCACGTGCTTGACGGTAAGATCTGGTACACCTCCTACCTGCACATGTATCAGGACGGTATTTTCGTTAAGAAGGGCCAGCAGGTTAAGGCTGGTCAGCTGATTGCAGCAGTTGGCTCTACCGGCTACTCAACCGGCCCCCACCTGCACTTTGAGGTGCGAATTAAGAACGACACGGCGGATGCTTCCACGGTTGACCCGATGAAGTGGCTCAGTGACCACAATGCGGTTGAGCTGTCTACCGACTGTAAGCCCAGCAGCGATAACTCCACTTCTGGCACGGGTGACGGTAGCGGTACTGGTGACGGCTCCACCGGCACCACTGATAGTGGTTCCAGCGATGGCACCGGTACCGGCACTGGCGATAACTCAGCTGGGTTGACCGATAACTCAAATGGTTCCACGGGCACCAGTGATTCGGGCACAGGCACTAACGGTTCCGGTACTGGCACTAATGATGGCAACACTGGGGCTAACGGTGGTACCGGGGCTAACGGTGGCAACACTGGAAGGTCTGAGACAAACACTGGCGAATCTAACTCTGATGGTTCCACCAGCGGTGGCAACTGAGCACAGGCAAACACAGGCAAAATCATCCCTTCCCTATAAAAATTTCATGGGGTTTTATAGGGAAGGGATGAAATGTCAGTATCTGTGCGGCAACTACGTCTGTGTCCCAGCATTGGAGACGGTGGGTCTTAATTTTTGAGCGGCACGGACCGACGGCGTCGACGACGGCGGATGGCGCGGACAGGTTGCGCAGCGCGGTGCCGGCACCTATCTACACACAAAATACAGGCAAAATCGTCCGCTCCCTATAAAAATTTCATGGGGTTTTATAGGGAACGGACGAAATCTGCGTATCTGTGTGTGCTATGTGTGATGGTGTGGAAGGGTGGATGCCCACTAACGAGGTAGTGCCCACTAATGGGGGTGGCTGTCGACGGGGGTGGATGCCAACTAATGCGCGGCCTAACTAACCGCGACGGCCTCAGGATGTCTGGGGGTGAGGGCAGCCTGGAACTCTTGTGTCTTTTAACGGCCCTCGATGCCGACGCGCCCTAGCTTGACCAGCAGCGCATCCTTGTCCACGGCCTCCCTCCAAGTCCAGCGCACCACGCGGGCGCCGGTGGCCAGCTCCAGAGCATTTTCGCGCTGACGCTCATTTTGGGCTATTTGTCCAGACGAGAGGTCAGTGTAAGTGCCGCTGTTGTATTTACCCAGGCCGTCAAATTCGCCGATTATATTAAAATCTGGCCAGTAAAAATCGACTCGCCCCACAAAATTGCCGTGATCGTAGATGGCTTCTTGCAGGCGTGGCATGGGCAGGTGCCCCTTGAGCATGACTGCGCGGCTAAGTGATTCACCCACCGATTCACTGCGGGCATCGGCATGTTTTACAACGTCGCGAGCTTTTATAACTCCTTTGCAACCGATGCGCCGCCCCAATTCAGTCAAAATTTGCTGTTTTGTAGCTATTTTTTCGCGCAAAACATAGTCCACACTTGCAATTCCTGAATAGAAATCACGCGAACACAGCAAATCCGCAAGTGTATATAAAATATCGGTGCAGTACATCCCCTCGACCTGTACTGGCTGGGAATCATAATGCCAGCTGCGGGTGCGCCGCCAGGTAGTGACCGATGCGTGGATCTTCAAACCACTAATTACCTGCACTTGGTTGGGCATGGGGCCAACCATGGGTAGCCCGTGAAGTAGCGCGGCGGACTCTCCGGCAAACACAGGCCACGGGCAGGGGCCTTCCTCACGACACTGCCCGCGCACCTCAGCGCCAGCCTGAGCAAGCTTGCGAGCTGGGGTGTTGCGCCGTCGAGCGGCGTCGGCAGCAATATAAACTCGCAAAAGATGCAGCTCCTCCTGGGTAACGCGCTCATAATCGCAGATAGGGATGTAACAGCCAGGCATGATTTTGGCCAGCTGCGGGTCGTTACCTTTGGACTGGCGCGAGTAGGAGTCCATGCGGTAATTGGTGGTGGCCAGGTCGCTGCTGCGGTATACCGGGATGTCCTTGATATTCATAGAACAATGATGAGACCTAAACGCTAGTTAGCGCTTGGTAGCTGTGGATAAGTGTATTTGTGCCTGGTTTTTATCCACATGTGGTTAATTTTATCAGCGCGCGCTGGCTTGCACTCTCATGTGCTTGGGTGTGGGGGGCGTGTGGACGAGTGAGCGTGGCTGGTTGTGAACGCTTGGCTATGGGCCCGGCTGGGGTGACGTCGCAGATCTCGCGGGTCAGGCGGGGCAGCCGTCGCAGGTTCTGCTGGTCAGGTTGGGTCGACGGCGTCGTCGGGTCGTGGGCGCGCTAGGCCGACGCCGCCACTTAGGGGACATGGCCGACGTCGTCGTCAGTCAGGGGGAGGGGACAGGTGCTAGTTGATGCATGTTGCCTCTAAAAGTTCATGCATACCAATTGTTGAGACCTAGTCTCTCTAGTGCTGGGATACGCCAGTAGTGGCCGCACAAATACTGACATTTCGTCCCTTCCCTATAAAACCCCATGAAATTTTTATAGGGAAGGGACGATTTTGCCTGTATTTGTATGTAGTGACTGTATTTAGGCAGTGACCGGCGGCAGTACGGACCAGGGGAAATTAATCCATTTGTCTGTCTGCTTAAAAACATAGTCCGGTTTAATAATGCTGGTGGGTTTTAAATAAATTGTGGCACTACGGGCGTCCACCTTAGCAGAGGCACTGCCCATAGATAAACCTTCTTTGGCAATTAAATCCATAATCAGATTCAGGGTTTTACCTGAATCAGCCACATCATCCACAATTAGCACTCGCTTACCTTCAAGCGAGGAAATATCCATATAGGGCTCAAGAATTTCTGGCTCTAGCATGGTTTTGCCCACGCCGGTATAAAACTCCACGTTTATAGCGCCATTAGCCTTAACGCCTAGCGCATATGAGATCGCCCCAGCCGGCAGTATGCCACCGCGTGCGATGGCCACAATCAGATTCGGCATCCAACCTGAATCTGCTATCTGCTGAGCGATTTGTCGGCAGGCATCCCCAAACCCCTGCCAGGTAAGGTTCTCACGATCTGCCGCCTGGCCACCGGCCGCCTGCGCACTGGAAGCACCATCATCAAAAGCTGTTACGTTGCTCATGCTTTATATTAACGCGCCCCGGCTGCTAATACCTGCTGCGGAGCAATTGCGCTAGGTATTAAGCCACATATATTAAACCGCTACGACAAATAGCATATAAACTGCTAACACCTAAAGCACCCGTCCGCATGACGGACTGATATTGAATGTGTCTAGCGCCACCTTTAGGTTTTTCTCAGGTTTATCGCGTTAGACTGTGGCTAGACGCAGCTAAGCGTTAATAACTAGAGCTGAGGAATAAATGAGCTATCAACCTTATGTAGATCCCGTAGGCATGGATCCGCGCCACTACGGCTTTGCTGACTCCGTTAAGCGCGCCTTTAGCCAGTACGCCAAGTTCGATGGCGTCGCCTCCGTTGCCGAATTCTGGTGGTTTTTCCTGTTTAACGCCATTGTTGGTGGTGTTCTGTATTTCCTGGTAATTGTCCTGGCTATTGGGGGTGCGGCAAGTGGCGGTGACGAGGCCGCTGCCGGGGCTTCGGGCGTAGTCGTGATGTTGATTTTTGGCTTGTATGGTTTGGCAATATTCCTGCCGAATCTGGGCCTGACCATCCGCCGTCTGCACGACGCTGGTTACTCAGGTTTCTTTTTTCTGCTTAACTTCCTCGGTCCTCTAAGTATCGTGCTCCTAATTCTGTGCATCTTGCCTTCTAAGCCCGCCGCTTGGAACCCCTCTTGGCTCGACGACGAGGCACGCGCCCTGCAGGCCCACATGCTCGGTGGCGCTAACCCCTACGCTCAGGGTGCTTACGGCGCCCCGATGATGCCCGAATACGCCCAGGGTCCTGCTGGCCAGGGTGCTCCCTACGGCCAGGCCTATGGTCAGCCTACCCCTCAGGCCCCCTATGGTCAGGGCGGTCCGCAGGCTCCTTACGGCCAGGGTGGCAGTGCTCCCTCCAGCTACTGATGCGAGCTACTAGCTGACTACTAAACAAAAAATTGGGCGTCTACTTTGGTAGGCGCCCAATTTTGTTTGCGATTTCGTTTGTCTGCGTTAGTGCGGTTAACTAGCGCGGCTAATGCGTTGAGCCGTCGTGTGCTGGCCCGCGTTATAAGCCGCTGCGCAGCGGCACTGCGTTAAAAGCTGGCACGCCTCGCTACTGGCACGCCAATTGAGTACCGCGCTGTTTTGCGCACGAAAAGTGCCCCAGACAGGATTCGAACCTGCGACCTTCTGCTCCGGAGGCAGACGCTCTATCCACTGAGCTACTGGGGCGCAGGGCCAAGCTTACCAGGGTGTTTGGGCAAGCGCATTTTTCGACGTCGCCCATGCCTGATCTCACTTTGGCCCGTGTAAGTGCCCTCTGGCCCCTAGACAGATGCGGGCCGGGCAGGCAAACAGCCCGCACTGCGGCGGTAGGGCCCAGCCGGGCCGTCTGCCTTGGCCGCCTGCCTGGGATGCCCAGAGCCTCTGACTTAGAGCCGATGCGCGCTGGGGCCGGGGCGGGTGACCAAGGCGGCCGCCCGCTGGCCAGGCTCGGGATAAGCCTGGCGGTAGTCGCCAAGCCAACGCTGGGCAAAGTCTTCAGCCTGGGCGCTGGGCACAAGCGCCCACACGCTGCCACCAAAACCAGCCCCAAAAGCACTAGCTGCGCTAGCCCCCAGGCGCCGGGCGCTGGCTTGCAGATAAACGGTTTCGGGTACCTGATTGCCCAGGTAATGCTCACTGTAGTGCTGGGAGCGATCCACAATCTGCCCAAAAGCAGCCAGGTCGCCGTCGCGCAAAGCTGCGCTAGCCCCCGGCACCACCTCATGTGCCTCCACCAAGAACTGCTCTAAACGCTGGGGCAAATACTCACGCCCAGCCACAATCTCGCGCAGCTGCGCCGGGGCCTGGGGGCTAGAGCATACGGCCTGGTTCAGGTAGACGTCACTGCGGCCAGTGGCCTGGTTCCACAGCTTAACGATCTCGGTGGTAGCCAGTGAAGCACGGTTGTAAAGTTCGCGCGCCTGCCCGCTCTTTTCAGCCAGTACCCCAGAAACCGCCACCACAAAAGAGTAATCCGGCGGGAAATCAATATCTGCCTCGCGCCGGGTGGGGCAGAAGGAGAACTGACTCAGCTGGCCTTGATGCGAGCACATAATGGCGGTGTGGTCTTGAGAGCCGCCAAAGGTTCCCACCCCCATATGCCCTTCAAGTTCCTTAAAGGTCTGGCCGTTTTCAATGCAGGCTAGGTAGTGGGCGTAGTCCTCAATAGAGCAAATATTGCGTTTAAACAGCTCAGTGGATTCAATATCGCCCAGGTCAATTAGTACCCGCGCCAGCCCCACAATCATGGCTGAGGAGGAGCTCATGCCTGAAGCTAGCGGCAAAGTGGAGGTTACTTCCACCTCAGCGCCCACGACGGCGTCGCCAAAGTTACGTACCAGGCGGGCCACCACGGCGGCCGGGTAGCCGGACCAGTGCCCGCGCCGATCCACTGGATCCTGGCGCAAACCAATTTCAACCGGGTCACTGGCCGCGTCAGAGCGAACTCGCACTACCGGGTCATCAATGGCCCGCCCGCGCAGAGTGATGCCCTGGCTGCTGGCGCACACCAGTGAGCGTCCGGCGGCATAGTCAGTGTGCTTGCCCAGCACTTCAATGCGTCCGGGCACAAACCATGCCGAGTGCTGACTCATAGGGACACCTCCGTGTGGCTTAGGGCCTGACGCACAGCGTCAATATCGGTGCGCCGAGACATGTCCAGTACGCCCTGGGCGGCGGGGGTGACACGGAAGTCGCGTCCCCGGCTGCGGGCTAGACGCACCGCGTCCACCAGCTCATACTCGCCGCGCACAGACTTATCAATGTCGGCGCAGGCTGGGAAAATGTCGGGAGTGAACAGCCAGGCGTTCATGGAGATGGGGGCGCCTTGGCCTAGGCGCTCAAGCTCAGCGGGGGAGGGCTTTTCAATAATGTCGCTGAGATTGCCCTGCTCATCAACGCTGATAACCGCGAAAGCGGCGATGCGTTCGGCGGGAATATTGGATTTGGCGATCAGGGCTTCACGCTCAAAGCCAACCACGCCCGCTCCCGGCAGCTCCACCAGCGACTTTAGAGCTTCGATGGGGTAGTAGTTGTCGGAGTTAAGCACCACAACGCGGTCTTGGCCGGCAAATTCTGCGGCGGCGGCTAGGGCGTTGGCTGTGCCCAGGGGCTCGGCCTGGATGGCGTAGTGGATGCGCACCCGCTTTAGCTCCAGGTTGTCGTAGTAGTCGCGGAAAATATTGTGTTCGGGGCCGATCACTAGGCACACGTCGGTGATGCCCACATCGGCTAGGGCGCTGATTACAAAGTCAAGGAAGGGGCGGCCGACATCAATCATGCCTTTAGCGCCGGCGTTTACGGCGGCGCTGTTGTGGGTGGGGTCTGGGGAACCATCGTTGGCACGCATCCGGGTGCCCAGGCCTCGGGCAAGAATGACAGCCTTTGTCACAGTTGAAGTCATGGCTCAATCTTAGCTGCTAAAAGGGGCTTAGCGAGCCAAAATAGCCAAGAATTTGTGTGGTTCTGTGCGCTTTTGTTTGCGGTTTTGGGCTCGACGGCGCCTGTGTGGTCTGTATGCGAGGGCTCGACGGCGTCTGTGGGCCGTTCAGGGGGGAGTCGACGACGCCCACGTGGGCTGGCCCCAAAAAGTGCGGACTGATCCCGAAAGCGCGGGCCGGCTTAAAAAATGCGGGCCAGCCCAAAGAGTCCAGCCCAAAAGCGCGGACTGGTCCAAATAACTCGGGTCAGCCCCAGAAAAGCGCGGGCCGGCCCCAAAGCACGGGCCGGCCCGGTGTGAGTGGCTTAAATGGCCACTATTAGTTTTCCACTATTAGTTTTGGCTGCTGGCCGCAGTCGCTTAGTCCTGACCGGTGGCTAGTATTAGTCCTGGCCAGTAAGGGTTAGGTAAACCAGGAACAGGTTCAAAATAATGATGATGGTTGCGCTTAAGATGCTGGCTATGCGCAGTGGCAAACCGTCGGTGTAGCGCCCCATCAGTGCCTTATTGGCGGTGGACATAGTTAGCGGGATCAGCGCCATCGGGATACCGAAGGAAAGCACTACCTGGCTGACCACCAGCGACCAAGTGGGCTCAGCCCCAGAGCCAATAATCAGTAGGGCCGGAATCAAAGTAACCAGACGCCGAGCCAGCAGCGGCACGCGAATGTGCAGCAAGCCTGCCATAATTTCTGAACCGGCATAGGCGCCCACAGAAGTAGAAGCCAGACCTGAAGCCAGCAGACCAATTGCGAAAATAACCCCCACGCCTTGGCCCAGGTGGGCGGTGATAGCCCCGTGCGCCCCCTCAATGGTGTCGGTGCCTTCCACGCCACCAAGTGCAGAGGCCGCCAATAGCAGCAAACCAATATTTACTGCGCCCGCCAGCAGCAGCGCGGCCACCACATCCACGCGGGTGGCGCGAATAAGTGACCACTTGCGCTGATCGTCATGTTCGCTACCGTGACGGTCATTAACCAGAGAAGAGTGCAGGTAGATAGCGTGCGGCATAACCGTGGCCCCCAGCATGGAGGCGGCCACCAAAACCGAATCCGATCCCTTAAATGCTGGGATCATTCCCTCGGCGGTTTCGCCCCAGTTAGGCGGGGCCATCACCAATCCACCCAGAAAGCCGAAAGTAATAACGATCAGCAGTGCAATAACTGCCGCCTCAAAGTGGCGTTGGGTTTGCCTTTCACTAATAGCCAGCAGAGCAATCGAGGCAATACCCACAATAATGCCGCCGGCTAGTAGCGGCAGCCCGAAAAGCAGGTGCAGCGCCAAGGCGCCACCAATTACTTCAGCTAGGTCCGTGGCAGCAGCCACCAGCTCAGCTTGGGCCCAGTAGGCCAGGCGGGCTTTGCGTCCCAGGGTGTTACCAACCAGGGTGGGTAGGGAACGGCCGGTAACGATACCTAGCTTGGCGCTTTGGTACTGGATCATCACGGCCATCAGACTGGAAAGAACCAACACCCACACTAGTAAATAGGAGTAGCGTGCGCCGGCAGTGATATTAGCGGCAACGTTGCCCGGGTCTACATAGGCGACGGCGGCCACAAACGCTGGCCCCAGTAGTCCCAGTCGAGCTCGTGCAGAGCGGATCGATGAACTTAACATTAGGTGCTTCCAGAAAAAGTTAGGGTACCCGAAATCTCTGTGTCTCAGTTTAGCGGCTATGTGGCTAGCGCTGTCAAAAGGTAGCCTATTAAACGTGACTCCAGAAGAACTCTCCGGCGCCATCGGCGCGATTTTGCACGAACTGGTAGCAGACGGCTCCCTAAACCTGGCTAGCGAAGAAATTCCTGAACCTAAAGTTGAGCGCCCGCGCAACCGTGACCACGGAGACTGGGCCACCAACGTCGCCATGCAGCTGGCCAAAAAAGCTGGCACCAACCCCCGCGCCCTAGCCCAGCTACTAACTGAGCGCCTAACCCAAAACCCCGGCATCGCTAGCGCCGAAATCGCCGGCCCCGGCTTCATCAACATCCGCCTCGACGCCGCCAGTGCCGGCGAGCTAGCCCGCACCATCCTTACCGCCGGCGCCAACTACGGCTGCAACAACTCTCTGGCCGGCCAAAACATCAACCTTGAATACGTCTCCGCCAACCCCACCGGCCCGGTACACCTAGGCGGCGCCCGTTGGGCGGCAGTAGGTGACTCACTAGCACGTATCTTCAAGGCCAGCGGCGCCCAGGTAACACGCGAATACTACTTCAACGATCACGGCTCCCAGATCGACAACTTCACCCGCTCCCTACTGGCAAGCGCTCGCGGCGAAGAAACCCCTGAAAACGGTTACGGCGGCGCTTACATTGCCGAAATCGCCGACCAGGTGCGCGCCATTGAAGCCCAGGCCGGTCACCCTGACCCGGCCACGCTGGAAGATGAGCAGGCCCAGGAAGTTTTCCGCGCCGTCGGCGTAGGGCTCATGTTTGACCAGATCAAGGCGGAGCTAAGCGAATTCCGTAGCGAATTTGACGTGTTCTTCCACGAGGACTCCCTGCATGAGTCCGGTGCAGTTGACCGCGCTATCGCCCGCCTGCGTGACCTGGGCAAGATTGACGACCGTGACGGCGCCGTCTGGCTACGCACCACCGAATTTGGTGACGACAAAGACCGCGTACTAATCAAGTCTGACGGCCAGGCCGCCTACTTTGCCGGCGACGTAGCCTACTACCTAGACAAGCGCTCACGCGGCGCTGACTGCGCCATCTACCTGCTGGGCGCCGACCACCACGGCTACATCGGCCGCATGATGGCCATGTGTGCAGCCTTCGGTGACCAGCCCGGGGTTAACCTACAGATCCTCATTGGTCAGCTAGTTAACCTGGTTAAGAACGGCCAGGCAGTGCGCATGTCCAAGCGTGCAGGCACGGTAGTTACCCTCAACGACCTGGTTGACGCAGTAGGGGTGGACGCCGCCCGTTACGCCCTGGCGCGTTCCTCCATGGACTCCATGATTGACATTGACCTGGATCTGCTGGCCTCCAGCTCCAACGAAAACCCGGTCTACTACGTCCAGTACGCCCACGCCCGCACCCGCAGCGTGGCCCGCAACGCCGTCGAGCACGGGGTAAGCCGCGACGCTGGCTTTGACCCGGCCCAGCTAGACACACCTGCAGACAACGCCCTGCTAGGGGTGCTCGCCCAGTACCCCGCCATCGTGGCCCAGGCCGCCAGCCTGCGCGAACAGCACCGCGTGGCCCGCTACCTAGAGCAGCTAGCCGGCGCCTACCACGCCTGGTACGCCGCCACCCGCGTCACCCCGCGCGGTGACGAGCCGGTCAACAGCGGACACGTAGCCCGCCTGTGGCTTAACGACGCCGTCGCCCAGGTACTTGCTAACGGCCTAGGCCTACTAGGTGTTAGCGCCCCGGAGAGGATGTAAGTATGAGCGTACGCATTGGTTTGCTAGGCCTGGGCACGGTAGGTGCCCAGGTAGCCCGCATCCTCACCCAGGACGGCGAGCGCCTAGAAAAGGCGGTAGGTGAAAAACTAGAGCTAGTAGGTATCGGGGTGCGCTCGCTTGACGCCAAGCGTGACTGGCAGCCTGAAGCCCATCTACTTACCACCGACTCCATGTCCCTAGCTGGCTCATGTGACCTGGTCATTGAGCTAATCGGCGGCATTAACCCGGCCCGTGAGCTGATCGCCACCGCCCTAAACTCAGGTGCCAGCGTGGTTACCGGCAACAAGGCTCTACTGGCCACCCACGGCGGCCAGCTGCTGGAGCTGGCCCAGGCCAAGGGGGTAGACCTACTTTTTGAGGCGGCTGTAGCCGGGGCTATCCCGGTGGTGCGTACCGTTAAAGAAGGCTTAGCTGGCGACAAAATCATCTCCATCAGCGGCATTTTGAACGGGACTACTAACTACATCCTGGATGAAATGACCACCAAGGGCCTGGATTACGACACTGCGCTAGCTGCCGCCCAGCAGTTGGGATACGCCGAAGCTGACCCCACCGCTGATGTGGAAGGTCTCGACGCCGCCGCTAAAGCCGCCATTTTGGCAACTTTGGCTTTTGGTCAGGAAGTTACCTTAGCTGACGTGTCGGTCACCGGCATTTCCAAGATCACCAAGGCCGACATTGACCAGGCTGGCGCGCGTGGGGGAGTGCTGCGCCTGCTGGGCACGGTGCAGGCCCCCGCCGGCCAGCCCAGCGCCGTCGTCGAACCCGTATTTGTAGCTAACGACCACCCCCTAGCCGCAATCCACGGCCCGGGCAACGCTGTCGTAATTGAATGCGAAAACGCCGGGCGCCTGACCCTAACCGGCCCCGGTGCTGGCGGCGCCCCCACTGCCAGCGCAGTTATGGGTGACGTGGTGGCTGCCGCCCGCGCTCTAGTGGCCCGCCGCTAAAGGCGCCCCGACCACAGCGCTAGCCGGCTAAAAACCGCCCAGCTGCCGCAAACAGCTAAAAACAGACTTAGATTTAAGGAACCAGCGAGGAGAAATCATGGCCCACATCTGGCAAGGCCTGCTTAACGAATACCGTGACCGACTGCCCGTCTCGCAGTCAACCCCGATCGTCACTCTAGGCGAAGGTGGCACGCCGCTGGTGCCCGTGCCCACGCTTTCTAAGAAACTTGACGCCCAGGTGTGGGTGAAGGTTGAAGGCATGAACCCCACCGGCTCTTTCAAGGACCGTGGCATGACCATGGCCATGAGTAAGGTGGCCGAGTCGGGAGCCAACACGGTTATCTGCGCCTCCACCGGTAACACCTCGGCTTCCGCTGCCGCCTATGCGGTGGCCGCCGGCGTTAACTGCGTAGTGGTGCTGCCCAAGGGCAAGATCGCTGCCGGCAAGCTAGCTCAGGCCATTGTGCACGGCGCCCGCCTGGTACAGATTGACGGTAACTTCGACGACGGCCTAAACATTGCCCGCGAGCTGAGCCGCTCCTACCCGGTGGCGCTGGTTAACTCAGTTAACCCCTACCGTCTGCAGGGGCAGAAAACCGCCGCTTTTGAGGTGGTAGACACCCTGGGTGACGCCCCCGATGTACACATGCTCCCGGTTGGCAACGCCGGTAACATCTCCGCTTACTGGATGGGTTACAACGAGTACGCTGGGCGCACTACTGCGGCCACCATGAGCGCCGACTTCGACGCCGCCGCTGCTGACCCGCGTGACTTTGCGCCGGTAGCTACCCGCGTGCCGCGTATGTGGGGCATCCAGGCTGAAGGCGCCGCGCCTTTCGTGCACGGCGGCCCGGTAGCCAACCCCGAAACTGTAGCTACCGCTATCCGTATCGGTAACCCGGCCAGCTGGGACTATGCCGTGGCTGCACGCGATGACTCAGACGGCTTTATTTCCGCCGTTTCCGACAGTGAAATCCTTGATGCCCAGGCGCTACTGGCCGCTGAAGCCGGCGTGTTCGTAGAGCCGGCCTCAGCCGCTTCCGTGGCCGGTCTGATCAAGGCCGGCGAGGCGGGCCTGGTACAAAAGGGCTGGAAGATTGTGTGCACCGTGACCGGTAATGGTCTCAAAGACACCGCCACTGCGCTTAGCCGTCGGGAAATCACTACCGAATCTATTGCCCCCACCGTGGAGGCTGCTGTGGAGCTGTTGGGTCTATGAGCGTGCGCATCAGCGCCGAATACGCCTCAGTTCGCGTTCCCGCCACCAGTGCCAACCTAGGCCCAGGCTTCGACAGCCTGGGGCTGGCGGTGCGTTTTTATGACGAGGTTGATGTACGCCCGGTAACTTACGCCACCCATGTGGATGTTGAAGGGGTAGGGGCCGGTAAAGTCCCCACCGACGACAATAACCTGGTGGTGCGTGCCCTGCGTTTTGGTTTAGAAGCGGTTGGGGCCTCGCAAGCCAACTTTGATATGCGTTGCCGCAACCGAGTGCCCCACGGCTCAGGTATGGGTTCTTCAGCCAGTGCGGCGGTGGCCGGGCTGATGCTGGCACGCGGCCTTATTGATGAGCCTGAAGCTCTTAACGACGAGGTCATCTTGCAGCTGGCCACTGAAATGGAGGGGCACCCCGACAATGTGGCTCCAGCTATTTACGGTGGCGCCACAGTTTCCTGGATGGAAGCGGGCAAAGCCCACAGCGCCCAGATCCACCTTGACGCCTCCCTGCCGGTGACTTTACTGGTGCCACCGGAAAGTATCCGCCTGTCTACCGCTAAGGCTCGTGAGGTACTACCTGAGATGGTCTCGCGTGAAGATGCTATCTTTAACATCTCGCGAGCAGCTTTGCTGATGCTGGGGCTAACTGGCCAAAGGCAGCTGCTAATGAGTGCCACTCAGGATAGGCTGCATCAGGATTACCGCGCTGGGGTACTTGAAGACTCGACGGCGGTGATGCGCGCCCTGCGTGAAGAGGGTCTGCCTGCGGTTATTAGTGGGGCTGGGCCAACTGTGCTGGTGCTAGATAAGCTCCCCAGCCACACCCGCAACACTTTGCGCCGCCACGGCTGGAGCGTGCTTAGTCCCGGTGTAGACACTCAGGGGGCAGTGCCGCTGTCGCCGCTGTAACTGTACTAGATCTGTTTGCGCCCTAAAGATGGCGCTGACTAGATCAGCTGAGCAGCTGAATTTAGCTTTAAGGGCTGACGGTTTAATAATCGTCGGCCCTTAGCTGTATCATAAGGGCAGTAGAGTGTTTACTTTAATGCTGGAAAGCGTCGAATTTGTGGCACAAATATGGTAGAAGATAGGTGTTTTTAGCATCTATCTGCTACAGTGATGCATGAGCGAGGACTGGATGCAGTTCAAGCTCAGCACCCAAGTTTTTATGCGAGGTCTTCGCAACTGGATGCTTAATACAAGTCCGCGTTTATCCGGCACTCGAATTATCCTCATTACCACCTGCGTTAAATAGGTGGTAAAAACCATAGAAGGATCCTCGTGACCGAGACCCCCAATGCCAAGCCTGGCACATCCCGACCATTGTCAACCATGCGTTTGGCTGACCTGCAAGAGCTAGCCGCCTCCATGGGACTTGTTGGTACCTCGCGGATGCGCAAGGTTGAGCTAACTTCAGCAATTCGTGCAGCCCGCCTAGCTGCTAAAAGCAACGCTGCTGCTAACACTAGTACCGCCACTGCACTAAACCCGGCCGCTACCGTGCATACAAACGAAATTCCCGAACTAAGCATTAATCCGCGTCTAGCGGCTCGCCGTGAAGCTGAGGCAAATGAGCTAGAACAGCCTCAAGGTGAAGGTGTCCGCCGTTTGGGGCGCCGTCGTGCTTCCGCACCTGCCTCCGCCCCCCGCACTGACCTGGGCAGCCTGGACCTAGGCCTAGAGCTACCGGCTCCGCGCAGCGAAGCTGAAATGAACGCACGTGCTACTGCCCGCGCTGCTGCGCGAGAAATTGAGCGTTCGCGCCGCGCTGAGAGAGGCGACAAGAGTGAGCGTGAAGAAATGCGCACCCGTCGTCCGCGTCGTCGCCTAGCCGGCGCTCAGGCAATCGAGGAAGACCCGGGCAAACGCGGCGGCATTGAAGAACACATTAACGCCAAGGCTGCGCTGATGCGTGAACTAGCCGAGCAGACCGGCACTAACGCAGTTGAGCCCACTGAGCGCAGAGCTGAGTCCAGCGCCGAAGAGCCCGCCGAGCGCCGTCGTCCCCGTGATAGAAAACGCAACCGCGACAACGTAAACAACGAGCCGCGCGAACGCGAAGAAGAAGTACTAGTGCCCGTGGCCGGCATCCTTGAAGTTGGCCCTAACCACTCCTACCTGCGTACTTCCGGCTATCTACCGGGCCCCAACGACATCTACGTCTCCAGCGCCCAGGTTAAAGCCAACGGATTGCGCCCCGGTGACGCGGTAACCGGTTGGGTACGTGAAGGCTCACCTGAGCCCTACACCCGCTACCAGGGCCGCAAACAGCAACAGCAACGCCAGATCCGCCCCAAATACAACCCCATCCACTCGGTAGAAACCGTTAACGGTATGGATGTGGAAGCGGCTAAGCGTCGCCCCGACTTTGCTAAGCTCACCCCGCTTTACCCGCAAGAGCACCTGCGCCTAGAAACCACTCCCAAGGCTCTAACTCCGCGCGTAATTGACCTGGTAGCCCCCATTGGTAAGGGCCAGCGTGGTCTGATCGTTTCGCCGCCCAAGGCCGGTAAGACCATTGTGCTGCAGCAAATCGCCAACGCTATCGCGGTTAATAACCCCGAAGTGCACCTAATGGTGGTGCTGGTTGATGAGCGTCCTGAAGAAGTTACCGACATGCAGCGCACGGTTAAGGGTGAGGTTATTGCCTCCACCTTTGACCGCCCGGCCTCCGACCACACCGTGGTTGCTGAACTGGCCATTGAGCGCGCCAAACGCCTGGTAGAGCTAGGCCAGGACGTGGTGGTGCTGCTTGACTCCATCACTCGCCTGGGCCGCGCCTACAACCTGGCCGCCCCGGTCTCTGGCCGTATCCTCTCCGGTGGTGTGGACGCTGCCGCGCTATACCCGCCCAAGAAGTTCTTCGGTGCCGCCCGTAACGTAGAAAACGGTGGCTCACTAACCATTTTGGCAACCGCACTGGTAGAGACCGGTTCCAAGATGGACGAGGTGATCTTCGAAGAGTTCAAGGGCACCGGTAACATGGAACTGCGCCTGTCGCGTCAGCTATCTGAGCGTCGTATCTTCCCGGCGGTGGATGTGGCCGCCTCGGGTACTCGCCGCGAAGAGCTGCTAATCGACCCGGCACAGCTAAAGATCATGTGGAAACTGCGTCGCCTATTTGCTGGTCTTGACCAGCAGGCCGCCCTGGAACTGGTGCTTAACAAGCTCAAAGACACTGCTTCCAACGCTGAGTTCCTGATGGCTGTTTCACGTCAAACACCGGCAGTAAGCGCTGCTGAGCAGGAAGTTAACGCCAAAGCCTAGGCGGCCCCAACGCCAACTGCGGCAAAGCTGAATAAAACAAGTGGTGGGAATCTCGCTGAGCGTGAGGTTCCCATTGCTTGTATGCGAGGTAATTGGCTGGCATAATCGCCACGTTGACCGGTTCACCTAAAAAACGGTTTTAGGACCCGGCAACCTCTGAAGCTATAAGGAGATTCCTAAATGAAGCAGGGTATTCACCCCGAATACGTGCCCACCACGGTGACTTGCACCTGTGGTAACACCTTCGAGACTCGCTCTACCGTCACCTCCGGTGAGATCCGCGTAGACGTGTGCTCTAACTGCCACCCCTTCTACACCGGCAAGCAGAAGATTCTGGACACCGGTGGTCGTGTGGCTCGCTTCGAAGCTCGCTACGGCAAGCGCAAGAAGTGATCTGGGTTTTACTGCCCTAAATGGTGCCCCGGGCCGAGAGGTTCGGGGCATTTTTGCGTCCTTAGGACCCTGGTAGGCTTTAAGTATGTCTGATACCCATGCTGAGGATTTCTCTGCCGCCCGCGCACTTGTTGATGAATACACTGATATTGAAGCGAAAATGGCTAGTGCGGCCACTGATCCTGTGGCTCTACGTAAGCTAGGACGCCGCTATGCAGAGCTTGGACAGACAGTAGCTGCCTATAGGGATTGGGATTCGCTACGACAGGATCTGGCTGACGCCCGTGAGCTAGCTGAAGCCGACGCCGACTTTGCCGCAGAAATTCCGGCTTTGCAGGACGCTGAGGCGCAGGCTGCAGATAAGTTACGTAAGCTTTTGATTCCGCGTGACCCCGACGACGCCCGTGACGTAATCATTGAGGTTAAAGCTGGTGAGGGTGGGGAAGAATCCGCCCTATTTGCTGGTGACCTGGTGCGTATGTACACCCGTTATGCTGAGCGTATGGGTTGGAGCACCGAGGTGTTAAGCTTCACCGACTCTGACTTGGGTGGTTTTAAAGACATTCAGGTGGCCGTCAAAGCTAAAGGCACGGTGGCCCCTGAGGATGGGGTGTGGGCGCACCTGAAATATGAGGGTGGTGTGCACCGCGTACAGCGCGTGCCGGTGACTGAATCTCAGGGCCGCGTACACACTTCAGCTGCCGGTGTGTTTGTGATGCCTGAAGTTGATGACCCTGGCGAGATTGAAATTGACCCTAATGACCTGCGTATTGACGTGTTCCGTTCTTCAGGCCCCGGTGGCCAAAGCGTTAACACCACCGACTCGGCTGTGCGCATCACTCACCTACCCACTGGCATTGTGGTGTCTATGCAGAATGAAAAATCTCAGCTGCAAAATAAGGAAGCGGCTATGCGCGTGCTGCGGGCCCGCCTGCTAGCTGAGCAGGCCGCCCAGGCTGAGGCTGAAGCTAACGCGGCGCGCCTAAGCCAGGTGCGTACTGTGGACCGCTCTGAGCGCATCCGTACCTACAACTTCCCCGAAAACCGTATCGCTGACCACCGCACCGGTTACAAGGCCTATAACCTGTCTAATGTGCTTGACGGTGATTTGGGCCCGGTAATTGACTCTGCGATTGTTATGGATGAGGCCGCGCGTCTAGCTGCTGTAGGTAACTGAAATGGTTGCGCCGCTGGCGGATCAGCCGCTGGCAGCAGACTCTGGCGCCTTAAAGCGGGCAACGCAGGCGCCAGCTGGGCAGAGCGAGAAAACGCCAATAACTTCGCTGGCCGGGCAGGGACGCGCCCAAGTTATGCAGGCTATTTCCCAGGCCACTGCGCGCCTAGCTGAAAGCGGGGTGGCCAGTGCTCACAGCGACGCGCGCCAACTGGCGGAGTTTGTGCTGGGCGAAAAACTCTACCTGCTTAGCCAAGCGCCGCAGGACTTTTTTGACCGCTATGAGCAGGTGATCACCCGGCGCGCTGGGCGTGAACCGCTACAGCTGATCACGGGCCGCATGTATTTTCGCTACCTGGAGCTATTAAGCCAGCCGGGGGTGTTTATTGTGCGCCCAGAAACTGAGGTGGTGGCCGGGGCCGCGATCGAGGCTGCCAGCGCCCTGGCTGCGCCGCTGGTGGTTGACCTGTGTACTGGTTCAGGTGCAATTGCCTGCGCCCTGGCCAGCGAGGTGCCCAGCTGCCGGGTGTGGGCGGTTGAGCTAGACCCCCAGGCGACAGCTTTAGCCCGTGCTAATGCGCAAAAAAACCAGGCTAACGTGAACGTAATTGAAGCCGACGCCACCGGCCCCTTAACTGAGTTAGCTGAAATTGAGGGCCAGGTGGATGTGGTAGTAACTAATCCGCCGTATGTGCCCGCAGGGCTTATTGAGGATAGTGAAACCGCTAGTTATGATCCGCCCCTGGCGCTTTTTGGTGGGGGAGTAGATGGCTTGGAGCTACCCCTAAAACTGATTAAACGGGCCTCTAGCTTGCTGCGAGTGGGGGGAGTGCTGGTTATGGAGCATGACCCCAGCCAGGCAGAGGCCCTGGTCAAGGCGGCTAAGGCAGCTGGTTTTAGCCAGAGCGGGTGCCACCGGGATCTAACTGGCCGCCAGCGTTACCTTCAGGCGGTTAAGTAGCGTTTTGCGGCGGCTTTAGGGTCGACGACGGCGAGGGGCGCGGATGGCTAGACTGGGCCCGTGGATCTTTTTGGCGACCCCATGCGACTAAACCCTGCTGCCGTACTACCGTCCCTTAGCGACGCCGACGAGGAAGCTTGGCAGCTGGTTGAGCCCCCTGCTGACTATGAAGAGGGCTACGACATGCCCGAACTGGACAGTCAAGATCAAGCAGCCCTGGCTGCCTGGGCGGCCCAAGACTATGAACAGTGGCCCACCGCTATCCCCGGCGGCGTGGGCTTCACCAGCGACTACGCTGGCGTGGCAGCTAACGCAACTGAAGGCCAGGCAGGTAGCCAGGCGAGCAGCGCAGCAAACGCAACCCACACAGGCGCCGTCGCTAATAAGAGCGCAAACCCTGCAGCAGAGCAGCTTCTACAGGGCCTAAACCCAGCCCAATACGAGGCCGTCATCTACCAAGGGGGGCCACTACTGATCGTAGCCGGCGCCGGCTCAGGCAAAACCCGCGTGCTCACCCACCGCATCGCCTACCTGCTAGCCACCGGCCGGGCCCGAGGCAGCGAAATCCTAGCCATTACCTTCACCAACAAAGCCGCCGCCGAAATGCGTGAACGCCTAGAAACCCTGGTGGGAGGGGCCGGCAAATACATGTGGGTGCTCACTTTCCACTCGGCCTGCGTACGCATCTTGCGCCGCGAACACGAAGCTGCCGGGCTAAGCTCAAGCTTCTCCATTTACGACGCCACCGACTCCCAGCGCCTAATCACCCTGATCGTGCGCGAACTAGGCATCGACCCCAAACGCTTCACCCCCAAAGCCTTCGCCAACCGCATCAGTGATCTAAAAAACGAGCTGATCACCCCGCTACAATTCGCCGAAACCGCCAACACCTCCAACCCCTTCGAACGCCACCTAGCTGAGGTATACCGCGCCTACAACCAGCGCCTAAAAGCCGCCAACGCCCTCGACTTTGACGACATCATCATGCGCACCGTGCAGCTGCTACGCGCCAAACCCGCCATAGCCCAGCTGTATCGACGCCGCTTCAGGCACGTACTGGTAGACGAATACCAAGACACCAACCACGCCCAATACGTGCTGGTGCGTGAACTTATTGGGGTGGCCAGCCAAGGCCCCAGCGGGGAACTAACCGTAGTAGGCGACTCAGACCAGTCCATCTACGCCTTCCGAGGCGCCACCATCCGCAACATCGAAGAGTTCGAAAAAGACTTCCCCAACTCCCACACGATTTTGCTGGAACAAAACTACCGCAGCACCCAAAACATTTTGAGCGCCGCCAACGCCGTGATCAGCCAAAATGATGGACGGCGCGCCAAAAACCTGTGGACTGCGCTAGGTGACGGCGAAAAAATCGTGGGCTACGTGGCCGACTCCGAATACGACGAAGCCCGCTGGATCAGCCAAGAAATCGAGCGCCTAGGTGAAGAAAACGGGGTGCGCCCCGGCCAAGTGGCGGTGTTCTACCGCACCAACGCCCAGTCACGCGCCCTAGAAGAAGCCTTCATGCGCGCCGGGCTGCCCTATAAAGTAGTGGGCGGCACCCGCTTCTATGAGCGCAAAGAAATCAAAGACGCACTAGCCTACCTGCGTGCCGTCGATAACCCAGACGACACCGTCTCGCTGCGCCGCATCTTCAACGTACCCAAACGTGGACTTGGCCAAAAAGCTGAAGCCACCCTGGCCGCCCACGCCGAAAAGTACGGTATCTCTTTTGGCCAAGCCATTAGCGACGCCGCCGGCAGAGCGCGCCCAGAAAACCCACAAGGGCAAGTTATATTTACCCCGCAGGTTGAGGGCCTAGCCACCCGCACCCGCACCCAGGTGCGCCGCTTTGACGACATTTTGGAAGGGTTACGCACCCAGCTGCGTGAAGGCGCCGGGGTGGCTGAGCTACTCGACTCAGCCCTAGACACCAGCGGTTACCTGGCGGAGTTGCGCGCCAGCGACGACCCCCAAGACGCCAGCCGCGTAGAAAACCTAGCTGAACTGCACGCAGTAGCCGAAGACTTCCAGCAGGAAAACCCCACCGGCACCCTGGCTGAGTTCCTAGAGCGCGTCTCGCTGGTGGCAGATTCAGACCAAATTCCCGACGACGACGGCGGACAAGGCCAAGTCACCCTCATGACCGTGCACACCGCCAAAGGCCTGGAATTCCCGGTAGTGTTCGTCACCGGCTTTGAAGACGGCACCTTCCCGCACTCGCGGTCTTTAGCTGACGAGGCCGAACTGGCTGAGGAGCGGCGCCTAGCGTATGTGGCACTAACGCGCGCCCGCGAGCGCCTGTACCTGACCCGAGCGGCTGTGCGCAGCGCCTGGGGGGCTTCCAATGTGATGGTGGCTTCGCGTTTCCTTGACGATATTCCGCCCGAGCTTATGCGCTGGGAGCGGGAGGCGTCCTCAATGGATAGTTTGCGCGCCGGCTACGGTGGTTTCAGTGGTGGCTACCGAGAAGGCGGCTACCAAAGGGGTCGGGGTGATGGCGGCGGCAGTGGCTATGGCGGCGGCGGTAGCTACCGAGGGGGCCGGGGCGATGGCGGCGGCTACCAAGGCGGCACTGGATCCAGTTATGGCGGTGGCTATGGCGGCGGCAGCGGCTATGGCGGTGGGCGCCGAGTGGATGAAGACGATGATTTTTCTGCGCCAATTGGCACCGGGCGGCGCTCTAGCGGGAAGCTGGGGCGCGTTGAGAGCGCTAAAGACCGTGCCAAATCCCGCCGCAGCCAGAAGCTAGGGGTTAAGGCTGAGCCGGAGGCAGACGAGCTAGGCATTAAGCTTGGCGACAAGGTACGCCACGACGCCTACGGTGTGGGCACGGTGATCGCCCTGGAGGGTAGCGGTAAATCCACTGTAGCCAAGGTGGAGTTTAGCGACGGGGTAGTTAAACGTCTGATGCTGCGCTACGCGCCAGTGGTTAAGCTCTAGCTGGTCAAGGCGCGCCGGCGCGCACATTTACCGCCCTTGGCGCCCTGGTGGCGCCCAGAGAATGGGCGCTACCCGCAGCTGGTCAAGACCTAGAGCTAACAATAGGGGCACGTAAAGAAATTTAGGGTTAAGGGTCAAAAAGTGTGTCCGGAATCGCGGATTTTCACGGATTGACCTGTAGGTTTCCGGAAAGTAT
>ERZ773027.328-NODE-328-length-30385-cov-8.122849_pt1 | contig 30385 bp, 20 predicted proteins | sample MGYA00511032_ERZ773027 | MGnify/ENA primary metagenome ERZ773027 (study PRJEB29015, sample SAMEA2738138) | human oral metagenome | biome: human oral; feature: human-associated habitat; material: saliva | place: China | collected 2190 ... | reverse complement strand
TGACCTTATTTTGAAAAGAGCCAAAGTCTATTATCTTATCGTCTGACATAGGTCTACCTCCTTAGTAAGATTTATGTATATTATAACACTAGACTACTTAATTTATCCATAAATCTAAGTCCTATTTAATAATAAAAAGTACCATAGCAAGACAAATTCTAACCAAATATAGGCCTATTCCCACAAGATAGCCTCAACTATAGGTGTCGGGTCTTGAACCTGGTCAGAGTACTGGAAGCTATTATACATTTCCTCTAGCCAGTCCTTGTCTAGGTCTTCGTCATGATATACCCTGCATAGTACATCTCCTCTCTTGACCCTGTCCCCCTTTTTAACACCTATCTTTAGTCCCACGCCATACTTGATTGGGTCAGATTTGGTCGCCCTACCAGCCCCTAGCTTCATGGCTAGGATGCCCAACTGCATTGAATGTATACGGCTGATATAGCCCGCCTCTCTTGACCTTATTTCTGTCACAAATTTTGCCTTTGGAAGGAGGTCTGTATTTTTGATTTGTTCTACATCACCACCCTGGTATTGGATCATTTGGACTAGCTTTTCAAAGGCCCTCCCTGATAAAATTGCTTCTTCTATCTGCCTTCTTGCCTCCTCCTTAGTAGATGCAAGCTGGCCCTGGATTAGCATTATTTCTCCTGCTCTTATACATAATTCTGTAAAATCCTCTGGACCCTTGCCTCTCACAGTTTCAACTGCCTCCTGGACCTCTAGGGCATTTCCTATGGTATTACCCAATGGCTGGTCCATGTCTGTTATCATGGCTATTGTATCTCTTCCAAGTTTCTTGCCTATTGCTATCATAGCCTGGGCCAAGGCTTTCGCATCCTCTATAGTCTTCATAAAGGCCCCTTCACCATACTTTACATCTAAAAGTATGGTATCTGCACCCGAAGCCAGCTTCTTAGACATTATTGAAGAGGCTATAAGCGGTATTGAATTTACGGTTGCCGTCACGTCCCTCAGGGCATAAAGTTTCTTGTCTGCCGGTACTAGGTCACCAGTCTGTCCTATTATAGCCAGACCTATTTCCCCTACCTGCCTTTTGAACTGGTCTTCTGACAAATAGCAGTTAAATCCCCTTATGGACTCTAGTTTATCCAAGGTCCCACCAGTATGTCCTAGCCCCCTACCAGACATCTTTGCAACCTTTAGGCCACATGCAGCTACCATAGCACCTAGGGCCATGGAAGTCTTGTCGCCTACACCACCTGTTGAGTGTTTGTCTGCCTTTATTCCCTCTATTGATGATAGGTCTAAGACATGTCCACTCTTCATCATGGCCTCTGCAAGCTTGGCAGTTTCATGGTCGTCCATACCATTTAAGACTATGGCCATCAAGAGGGCACTAGTCTGATAGTCAGGTATGGTTTCATTTGTTACTCCATCTATCCAAAATTGTATCTCTTCATCACTCAAGGCTAGCTTATTTTTCTTTTTTTCAATAATATCTAAAAATCTCATATCTTACCTCCGCACACTCCAAGCAAGTCCTTCCTTTAAACAATAAACCTATGGTCAATTGGTATAATGAAAATAGGCTCTTACATAGTTAAATCAATTGGTATACAAAATAGGTCCTAATCAAATTTCACATCTTTTAAAAAGAAATTTGTTTAGAACCTATTATACTACTATCTCTTGGAATTTACCAATTCTATCCAAGAAATTTAATTTTTATTACTTGAAGTACTTAACACCAGATTCAAATAACTTCTGGTCCTTTTCTCCTATAATATTCTTGATTACATAGTCTCCTCTTCTCTCTGAGTGACCCATCTTACCAAGGATTCTACCATCAGCTGAAGTAATACCCTCTACTGCCCAGTATGAACCATTAGGGTTAAAGTCTATATCATATGTAGCATTTCCATCAAAGTCTACATACTGTGTTGCTATCTGTCCATTTTCTATTAGGGTCTTCATAACCTCTTCACTGGCAACAAACTTACCTTCACCATGAGATATAGCTATTGAGTGGATATCCCCGACCTCTGTTGCAGCCAACCAAGGTGACTTGTTTGATGCAACCCTAGTCTGAACTACCTTAGCCTGGTGACGACCTATATTATTATATGTCAATGTAGGCATATCTGCACTTGGAGTCTTAATCTCACCATATGGTACTAGACCTAGCTTGATAAGGGCCTGGAATCCATTACAAATACCTATCATTAGACCATCCCTATTATTAATTAGGTTCATGACAGCTTCTTCTATCCTTGGATTTCTAAATACTGTAGCTATGAACTTGGCTGAACCATCTGGTTCATCACCTGCTGAGAATCCACCTGGTATCATAATGATCTGGCTCTTGTTAATTTCCTCAACCATCATGTCTATTGAAGCCTCTATATCAGCATAAGTCATATTTCTAAATACGCCTATATGGGCTTCTGCACCTGCCCTTTCAAAGGCTCTTGCAGAGTCATACTCACAGTTAGTTCCTGGGAAGGCTGGTAGGAATACTCTTGGCTTAACTATGCTAAGTGATGACTTGGCTGGTTTAGCATCTAGCTTGTAGCTGATATTTTCTATCTTATCATCCACTAGCTTGCTTGCCTTAGTTGGGAAGATTGACTCTAGTGTCTTTTCAGACTCAGCATATAGCTTGTCTAGGCTTACCTCCTGACCAAATACATCTATGACTGACTTGGCTATTGTCTCTCCAACAAGCACATAGTTGGCTCCCTCTAGGACCCCAAGGTCTGCCTGGTCGATTTCTACTAGGATAGAACCATAGCTCTGTCTAAATAGGTCGTCCTTATTTTCATACCTGCTAGCAAGCTGGTCATCAAGCCTTACACCTATCCTGTTACCAAAGGCCATCTTTGCTATAGCCTCACCTAGACCTCCATAGCCAAGGGCATATGTTGCCTTTAGCTTACCTGCTAGGGCAGCCTGGTGTATAATATCAAAGTTCTTCTTCATTACATCAAAATCTGGGAAGGCATAGTCCTTGTGAGGTGTCTCCACAAGTACAAGAGCATGACCTGCAGCCTTTAACTCCTGAGAAACTATATTCTTGGCATCTTCTGTATTAACTGCAAAGGATACAAGGGTTGGTGGTACATCTATATCCTTAAATGTTCCACTCATTGAGTCCTTGCCACCTATAGCTGGTATCTCAAAGCTTGACTGGGCATAGTAGGCTCCTAGTAGGGCTGAGAATGGTTTCGCCCACCTAGTTGGGTCCTGGTCTAGTTTTTCAAAGTATTCCTGGAATGTCAACCTTGCAGTTGAGTAGTTACCTCCTAGGGCTACTAGCTTGGCAACAGATTCTACCACTGCATTCATAGCACCGTGGAAGGTAGACCACTTACCTATCTTTGGATTATATCCAAATGTCATTATTGATGATGTATTTGTTTCACCACCTAGGACCGGTATCTTGGCAACCATACCATTGGCTGGAGTAGCCTGGTACTTACCACCTAGTGGCATAATAATTGTATTACCACCTATAGTATTGTCAAACTTCTCTACTAGTCCCCTCTGTGAACAAGTATTAAGGTCTGACATAGCTGCTAGGTACTTGTCTTCTATTGTCTCAAACTGGCTTGTTAGGCTAGTCAAGTCTACATATCCAGATTCTGGGTCAATTCCCTCAACCCTTATATCTGTATCCTGCTTTGATCCATTTGTATCAAGGAAGGCCCTTCTTATATTTACTATATCCTTGCCATTCCAGTATATTCTTAGGTAGCCTGTATCTGTAACAGTTGCCACATGAGTAGCCTCTAAATTTTCCAGACCTGCCAACTCTATGAACCTATCCATATTTTCAGCATCTATAGCAACTGCCATTCTTTCCTGAGATTCTGATATGGCAAGTTCAGTACCGTCTAGGCCATCATACTTCTTTGGAACTAGGTCAAGGTTAATGTCAAGTGACTCGGCTATTTCACCTATGGCAACTGATACACCACCTGCACCGAAGTCATTACACCTCTTTATCATCTTTACAGCTTCTGGATTTCTAAAGAACCTCTGGATTTTTCTTTCATTAGGGGCATCGCCCTTCTGAACCTCTGCTGAACAAGTAGAGATAGACTCCTCACTGTGCTCCTTAGATGATCCTGTTGCTCCTCCACAACCATCTCTACCAGTTTTTCCACCTAGTAGGATGATTACGTCTCCAGCCTCTGGTCTCTTTCTAATTACATTTTCCTTTGGAGCTGCTGCTATTACTGCACCAACCTCCATTCTCTTGGCAACAAAGTTTTCATCGTATACCTCTGCTACCTGGCCAGTTGAAAGACCTATCTGGTTACCATATGATGAATATCCACTGGCTGCTTCTGTAGTTATCTTCTTCTGCATTAGCTTACCTGCTAGAGTATCCTCTAGGGAAGTTCTTGGGTCTGCTGATCCTGTTACTCTCATGGCCTGGTATACATATGACCTTCCTGACAATGGGTCCCTGATAGCACCACCAAGACAAGTTGCTGCGCCGCCAAATGGTTCTATTTCTGTTGGGTGGTTGTGTGTTTCGTTCTTGAACATTAGAAGGTATTCTTCCTTCTTACCATCAACCTCTACGTCTATATTTATTGAACAAGCATTTATTTCTTCACTTTCATCAAGGTCGGCTAGCTTGCCCTCCTTCTTTAGCTTTTTCATGGCTACTGTCGCCATATCCATTAGGCATATATCCTTGTCCCTGTCACCATAGACAAATTTCCTGTCTGCTAGGTACTGGTCATAGGTATCCTTTACTGGATCTGTAAACCTACCCCCTTCAATTTCTACATTTGCTAGCCTAGTCATGAAGGTAGTATGCCTGCAGTGGTCTGACCAGTATGTATCTAGGACCTTTATTTCAGTTATAGTTGGATCTCTCTTTTCATCTTCTTTGAAGTAGACCTGGATACACTTTAGGTCTTCTAAAGTCATAGCAAGACCCATATCAGCTAGGAATTTTTCTAGGCCTGAAGAGTCTAGGTCTATAAATCCATCCAGGGTAGCTACTGTCTCTGGTATTTCATATTCAAGAGCTAGGGTTTCTGGCTTGTCTAAAGAAGCCTCCCTTGAGTCAACTGCGTTGATAAGGTAGTCCTTTATCTTGTCAAATTCCTGGTCGCTAATAGTATTTTCTATAACTATTACCCTGGCAGAATTTATATTTGGTCTTTTTCCTTCATTAACGATTTCTGCACACATTGATGCCCAGTCAGCCCTCTGGTCATACTGGCCTGGTAGGTACTCAATGGCGAAGACTCTTTCATCACCCAAACCTGGTATTTCTTCATAGTAGACCTGGTCAAGATTAGGTTCTGAAAGAATAGTCTCAGCAACCTTCTTGTAGGCTTCCTGGCCTATACCCTCTACATCATACCTGTTAATTACCCTTAGCTTACCTACATTTATGTGTAGACTTTCTCTTATGTCATTTTGCATAGCAAGAGACTCTAAAGCAAAACCATCCTTCTTTTCAACAAAAACTCTACTTACCCTGCTCATAATCAACCCCTATGTCCTTTCTATAGTGCATTCCTTCAAAATTGATCTTGTCTATATTCTTGTATACATTCTTGGCAGCAGACTCTACATCCTTGCCCCTAGAGCATACTCCAAGGACCCTACCACCATTTGTAACTATCTTATCACCGTCAAACTTAGTTCCACTGTGGAATACCACTATACTATCATCTACATCTTCTAGACCTGTGATTAACTTTCCCTTTTCATAGTCCTCAGGATAGCCTCCAGATGCTAATACAACGCAGGCAGCTGCATCATCTGTATACTTGATATCTAAGTCTGCCAACCTATCCTCTGTTATAGCCATCATTATCTCACTTAGGTCAGTTTCTAGCCTCATCAATACTGACTGAGTTTCAGGATCCCCAAACCTACAGTTATATTCAAGTACCTTTTCTCCATTTGGAGTAATCATTAGGCCTACAAATAGGATTCCCCTATAGTCAAGCCCATCTGCCTGGAATCCCTTAAGAGACTTTATCAATACCTCATCATAAACCTTCTTGGCTAGGTCTTCTGTATATATTGTACTTGGAGAGAAGGTTCCCATACCACCTGTATTTGGTCCCTTTTCAAGTTCAAATATCTTCTTGTGGTCCTTGGCTGATTCCATAGGTACTATTGTGTTCTTATCTACAAAAGCCAGTATTGAAGTCTCAATACCAGTCAAAAACTCTTCAACTACTACAAGGTTACCAGCGTCACCAAACTTTTTGTCTGCCATTATCATCTTTAGGGTAGCTATGGCATCCTCCCTATTTTCAGGTATTACAACCCCCTTACCAGCAGCTAGACCATCGGCCTTGATAACCACTGGATATCCAAAGGAGTCTATCTCCTCTATGGCCTTATCTATATCTGTGTATTCCTTGTACTTAGCCGTAGGAATATCATGCCTCACAAAGAATTCCTTGGAGAATAGCTTACTACCCTCTAGTCTAGAGCAGGAAGCATTTGGCCCAAAGACTCTCAAACCCCTTTTTGCGAATATATCTGATATGCCCATTACTAGGGGAACTTCAGGTCCTACAACTGTTAGGTCTATCTTATTTTCCTCTGCAAAGTCTGCTAATCTATCTAATTCCGTATCCTTTATATCTAGGCAGTCAGCAACTGATGCTATACCTGCGTTACCAGGTGCACAGTAGACCTTTTCCACATTTTTTTCTTGGCTTAGCTTCCAACAGATGGCGTGTTCTCTTCCTCCACCACCTACTACTAAAATCTTCATACTCATCTCCCCCTATATTAATGCTTAAAGTGTCTGATCCCTGTGAATACCATGCTAATTCCTAGTTCATCACAGGCCTTGATTGAATCTTCATCCCTTATTGATCCACCCGGCTGAACGATGGCCTTTATACCATATTCAGCTGCCAATCTTACACAATCGTCAAATGGGAAGAAGGCATCGGATGCTAGGACTGCACCCTCGAAGTCTTTCTCATTTTTGTTATTTTCTATAGCGTTAGAAAGGGCCCATATTCTAGATGTTTGACCACATCCTACTGCCAAAGTCTGGCCATCCTTAACGATAGCTATGGCGTTAGACTTTAAGTTCTTTGCAACCTTCATTCCGAATTCCATATCTCTTAGCTGGTCATCTGTAGGCTGGACCTTAGTAACTACTTCACACTTGTCGGCTAAGACCCTATCCTTGTCCTGAACCAATAGCTTTCCATCCAAGTACTTCATATCATATGCTTGCTTGCTATCCTCTATCTTGGCTAGCTTTAATATTCTTAGATTCTTCTTTTGCTTTAATACTTCTAGGGCATCTTGGTCAAAGTCATAAGCTACTACTATCTCTAGGAATATTTCATTTATCTTTTCCGCAGTAGGCTTGTCTATCTTTGATGTGATTCCTAGGATACCACCGAAGATTGATACCTTATCGGCCTCAAAGCACTTCATATATGACTCATACACACTATCTGCAAGACCTACACCGCAAGCATTTGAGTGCTTGATAGCCACACTGCAAACCTGGTCTGAATCCTTGAATTCCCTCATAAATTCTAGGCAACCTGCTAGGTCATTTATGTTATTGAAGGATAATTCCTTACCGTGTAGCTGTTCATAATTTATAATTGGGTTCTTTGCATTAGGCTGAGAGTACATAAATCCCCTCTGGTGACCATTTTCTCCATACCTAAGTTCTGAATCCTTTTCAAATGTAAGGTTTAGTATATCTGGGTACTGGTCTCCTACCACACCTGCAAAATATGTAGATATAAGGGTATCATACCTAGCAGTTGTAGCAAAGGCCTTGTAGGCTAGCTGCCTTCTGTCTTCTTCTGTCAAGCCCCCCTGGGACAACTTTTCAATCACCATACCATAGTCACCTATATCAACCACAACTGTAACATCCTTGTAGTTCTTTGAGGCCGACCTGATCATTGACGGACCACCTATATCTATATTTTCGACTATTTCCTCATGGGACTTGCCACTCCTAACAGCACCTTCAAAGTCATATAGGCTAACTACAACCATATCTATAGACCCTATATTTAACTCCTTTACTGTTTCTACATGTGAATCAAGATCTCTTCTATACAAGATGCCACCATGGATATATGGGTTAAGAGTCTTTACCCTTCCATCCAATATTTCTGGAAAGTTTGTAACTGATTCTACCTGCATTACATTCACACCTGCTTCGTCAAGCTTCTTGAAGGTATTGCCTGTTGAAACTATCTCATATCCAAACTCATTTAATTTTTTACCAAATTCTACAAGACCAGTCTTGTCTGTAACACTTATCAAAGCCCTCTTCAATTCTATGTACCCCTTTCATACTAAATGCTCTATCAGCTTACTATACTTACTTAAACCTAAACCTTAAATATCTTATCTCAACCAAAATGGTGAATATATCATTAGTTATCTATAAATACCTTTCTTCCAACGACTCTTATCTTGTCATCGCAATAGTCGGCAACTACCTGACTTAAAATCCTATGCTCTATCTTCAAAACCCTCTGTTGTAGGTCTTGAGGACTATCCTCTGGAAGAACCTCTACAGTTTCCTGCCTAATTATAGGTCCTGTATCAGCATTTTCATCAACAAAGTGGACTGTAGCCCCACTTACCTTTACCCCGTATTCTACGGCTGCCTCATGGACCCTTAGGCCATAATATCCCTTACCACAAAAGGATGGAATCAAGGATGGGTGAATATTAATTATCCTGTTTTCAAATGCCTTAGTGAAATTGGGACCAAGTATCTTTAGGAAGCCTGCAAGGACTACTAGGTCTATTTGGCTTTCTTTCATAATATCAATAATAGCCTGCTCGTCCTTTTCAAATACTGCCCTTATATTATGATTCTTGGCCCTTTCTAGACCATAAGCCCCTTCCTTGTTGGATATAACCAGTTTGATTTGGCCATTTATCCTACCAGCTTCAACAGCATCTATTATAGACTGTAGGTTGGTTCCACCACCAGATACTAGTACAGCTATATTCTTCATCAAAATACCTCTTTACTCTCTATATTATCCATCTAGACAGGCCTATTACCCTAACTGGGATTATCCACCTGCCCCATATTCTCTCTCTTATACTAGGTCTACACCCTCATGTGAATCTACTACACTACCTATGATATAGGCCTTGTCATCCATTAGGGCCTTGTACTTATCCTCTACAAAGTCTACATTGTCACTAGGCCTATTATTGATGTAGTCTACTAGGCCCTGAGCCTCATCCTTATCAACTATCATTACAAGTCCAATTCCCATATTAAAGCTCTTGTGAAGCTCCCTCTTTTCTATGGCATTAAAGCCCTCTATCATCTTGAAAATTGCTGGCTTGTCCCAAGACTTGGTATCTATGTCAAGTCCTAGTCCCTTAGGTATTACCCTTACAATATTTTCTATTAGACCACCACCAGTAATGTGGGCTATGGCCTTCACATTATGGTTGGCTAGGGCATCAAGCGCTAACTTAACATATATCTTAGTTGGAGTTAACATAGCATCACCCAAAGACATGCCTAGGTCATCTATATACTTGTCTAGTTCATACTTGTATTCCTCTAGGAAGATCTTTCTGATAAAGGAGAATCCGTTTGAGTGTATACCACTTGAAGATATACCAACTAGAAGGTCTCCTGCCTTTACATCCTGACCGCTAACTATCTTCTTCTTATCAGCTATACCTATTGAAAAGCCTGCCAAGTCATAATCATCATCCCCGTACATACCTGGCATTTCAGCAGTTTCTCCACCTATCAAAGCACAGCCACTCATCTTACATCCATCAGCTATACCTCCTACAACCTTTTCTATATGCTCTGGTACTAGCTTTCCTAGGGCTATATAGTCTAAGAAAAATAGTGGCTTTGCCCCCTGACAAATCAAGTCATTTACACACATAGCAACTAGGTCTATACCAACTGTGTCATGCTTGTCCATTAGCTGGGCTATCTTAAGCTTTGTCCCAACCCCATCAGTTGATGCTAGTAGGACTGGTTCCTCCATGCCAAGGAAATCCTTTAGAGAATATAGACCACTAAAGTTACCTAGGTCACCAATTACATTTGAATCATAAGTTCCCTTAATCTTGTTTTTAATTAAATCTACCGCTCTGTTTCCCTCATCAATATCTACACCTGAACTCTTATAAGTAAGCATTTTATCCCCCTTAAACTGAATATATTTTGATTATTTATTATCCACTATGATTAAAAACTAAAACTCAACTGATGCATCATCAGCTAGAACCTTGTCTGCCATTTCCTTCCTGTAGGCAGCTAGCTTCTCCCTTAAAACTGGGTACTTGACACTTGCTATCTGGATTGCCATCAAGGCGGCATTCATACCTGAATCTATAGTTACCGTTGCAACTGGGATACCACTTGGCATCTGAACAATCGACAACAAGGAATCCATACCATCCATTGTAGAAGACTTGATTGGTAGGCCAACTACTGGTATCAATGTCTGGGCAGCTATAACACCTGGTAGATGGGCAGCCTTACCTGCCGCTGCGATTATTACATCTGTATTGTCCTTGATTTCTTCCAAAAATCTAGTTAACTCCTCAGGTGTTCTGTGGGCTGAAAGTATTCTAACCACAACCTCTATACCATAGCTCTTTATAAATTTTATTCCGGACTCAAGCTTTGGCAAATCAGACTTAGAACCCATAACTACTGCAATTTTCATAATTAAATTCTCCTTTTCAACTTATAAATATAGGCACAAGATTTTCTAGTGTCCCAATTTTTTTCGTTTTCACATATTTACTTTGGCTATAAATTTTTGTGACTATTTTAAGATAATTATATATATATAATTCTTATATATACGAACCTTTATACTAAAAGAATATCCTAATGTGCAGTTTTTTTCAATACTTTTTTCAAAAATTATTATAAAAAAGCGTATTTTTGCGAACTATATAAATTATTATCACTATATTTATTCGTATTTTATGATAATACAGGTAAATAATGGCAACTTTGTACCCTTTAACTGCTATAAATAAAATCCAAGCCAATACCATTATTTGATATTAGCTTGGATTCGAATTCTATACTAAACAGTCTAATTTATCTTTTACCGATCTTTTAGGACTTCTGACATATTGATTTTCTTTATCCTTCTTACCAGGATCCACCTATTTATTAGGTAGACCATCATTCCACATATGACCGTTGAAAGGTATACATATGCAGGTATATGCGGATCTACATAGCCATCAAACTTATAAAAGGCTAATATTACTAATGATCTTACTAAATATTTTTCTAAAGGAATTAGGATGACTAGAAATACAGCAACAGCTATTGTGGATACCCTAATAAATACCTTCTCTATCTCCTTGTCATAATAGCCAAATATCCTAAGATAAGAGATTGACTCCTTATATTTGTCAACTATAGTCTTGGTAAGGACATACATCACCACTAGGTATATTACAAGAGCCACGGACATGATCATAGGCATAAGGTTTTTAAAATTTACCATAAACTGACCGGCAATTTTTTTCATATCCGAAGAATTTATAATTGTAGCCAGTTCTTTGTCTTCTACCTTTAATTTCTTATCCGTAAATATCCCATTATAATAGTATTCCTTCATGCCGACCATTTTATTGCAATCCTTCCTATCCATTATGATGGCCATGGAAGTAGCAAAAAGATCCGTATGACCAACAACCCTTAGTCTATAGTCTACATCCCTATTTTCATCCTTCATACTTATCTGGTCACCCATATTTATTTTGAACCTATTCATTAGGCCATCTGAAAGGTAAACATCATATAGCCTTGACTTTTGCTTAGAAGCATCTTTATCATCTGAGGCCTTATCATTCTTGTCCCCTCCGCCTTCTTTTGAGCTTAAACCACTAGCCCTTGTCAGACCTTCTTTTATGAAGGCCCCATCTAAATTGCTGGCATATATATTGACCTTTATATCTTGGTCAAAAGTCTTATCTCTCATTTTGACCCCATACATGGTGAATAGGTTGACTTTATCCTTGTCAACTGACATGGCATCAGATAGATACTTGTCTTGTTGGTCATAGGTAGGCTTGTCAAATATATCCTTGTCCCTCTTTACTAGAGATTCTTTTAACCTTGCCTCCACCTCTTTTTCAAGGGGTCCTTTTAGTATGGTCTGGTAGCTAGATGGCATAGATTTCTCTATATCATCCATGTAGCCATCAATCAAAATATTTATAGATAGGCCATATATCAAAAGTATATTTCCCAATAGGAGACCAATACACAAAACCAGGTAACTAGCCTTATTTTTCAAGAAGACCCTCATCCTAAACCTCGACAAGAATGCCACCTGTGGCAGCCTAATAGCCTTCTTCTGCCTGCTACTAGATAACTCTCGCCTCAAAAATCTAAGGGGACTCAGTCTCAACTTTCTATATATGGACACAAAATTTATCAGTAATATCAAGCCTATAGGTATCAGGCTTGTCAATAAAAAGGCATAGGCATCCAACTCTACCCTTACAGGAAATAGGGAAAATGTACCCGTATATAGGCCTAAATATACATTCTTCATATGGGTATAGGCCAATAAATTGCCCACTAATACGGCAAACACCGTAACATATAGGGGCAACTTTATATAGTGCCATATAAGGCTAGCCTTGCTATAACCAAAGGATAGTAGGCTACCTATCACACTAGCTTCGTCCTCTATAGTATTCTGAACTAGAACTGCAAATATAAAGGCCATTACCAAAAGTACTATCACCATTAAGGATGTCATCATTGGTACATCTCCACCCATATCATCCATAACATAGGAAATCCTAGAATTCCTATACTTATTTTGGGCATTTATCGGTACTAGACCCTTATCTACAAAGGCGTCAACTAAATCCTCTAATTTATCAGACTGGACCTTCCTGTTTTCACTGGAATGTTCTAATCTGTAAGAGTAGATATAATTTATACCATAGCCATCTTTTACTAGATCATCAAAAGTCTTTTTATTTACACTAGCCACTGCAAAATCTTTGTTGTCCATCAAGATATCTCCCGGTCGCCTCAATAAACAACTATAGTCTGGAAAGGCCACCGAGCCAACTATTTTTAATCCATCTATAGCAGGCTTCTTGCCATTTACATATGCTGGCAAGTATAATTTATCACCCAGAGACAACTTGTTCTCTTTGATATAGTTATAATTAAATACTACCTCACCATCTTTATTGGCAGATCTTCCCCTATGGATAGCTGGTATATTTACATGTTCCCTGTTAGAATATAGCCTGATTAATTTACCATTCTTGTAATTGATAGACAGGTAGTAGTTTTTATAGGCCTTTACATGATTGTCCTCAAAAATTTTTTCTTCATCCCTACTTAATTCCCTATCAAACTCTATATAGCCATCCTCTATCTTGCCTTTTATATGACTGTCCTCATAAGATATCTTTACAGAATTTTGCGATATATAAAATGAAGATATAAATGATATGGTCATTAGCATAACTATAAATATAGAACCATACCTACCAATATTTGACCTAAGTTCTCTGAAAATTCTCTTGTTTAGTGGATTCTTCATAACTGCCACCTACCAAACTAATTCGCTAGCATCTACTATACTATCATTTATTTTATGCTCCATTATAGTCCCGTCGTGTAGGCTCAAAACCTCATGCGACATACTAGCAATAGCAGTATTGTGTGTAGCTATAATAATAGTACTTTTATATTCCTTATTTATTTTTTGTATCATCCTTAATACATCTTTGGCAGTAGTGTAGTCCAGGGCTCCAGTAGGTTCATCACAAAGGAGGATAGTTGGACCCTTAGACAAGGCCCTTGCTATAGCAGTCCTCTGCTGCTGACCGCCTGACAGTTGGTTAGGAAACTTGCCTTGATGTTCTACCAAGCCAAGCTTCTCCATCAAGTCATCAATATCCAAGGGGTCTTTACCCAAATAGGCTCCTACCTCTATATTTTCTTTAAGAGTCAGGTTGGATACTAGGTTATAAAACTGAAAAACAAAACCTAGCTTGTCCCTCCTATATTGGAGTAGGTCCTTCTTAGACAAGTTCTTAAGCTCCAAACCATCAACTATGAGACTTCCCTCTTCAAAGGACTCTATCCCGCCTAATATATTCAAAAAAGTGGACTTACCAGACCCAGATGGTCCTAATAGGGTACATATACTCCCCCTCTTTATCTTACAATCTATGCCCTTAAGGACATCTACCCTACTATCACCTTGACCATATGATTTCCTTAAATTTGAAACCTCTATTAGATTATCACTCACCAGAATAACCCCCTATTCATTATAAATTATTATAAAACTTACAAAAACGTTTTCTTTTATACTCATACACCTATCCTTGGTTAGAATAAGTATAAATCCACCTCTTAACTATATGATATAATAAATCATAATGATTTTCAATATTTATCAATGGTTAAATACTAGGGTTATTATAGATACCAATATACCTATAAAGGAAAGACTTAAAAATTTCCTTTCCTTCTTATCTACAAAAAAGTAGCCCAGGGCTCCACCAATCATAAACAGTCCTTCTAAGCCTATAACCATCAACTTAGGATATACACTTGAGGGCTTGCCTGAAGCCCCCACTTGAACAACCACATTAGCTGGTAAAACTACAAAGCCATATATAGATAGGACCAGGCCTACAAACACTAGTATTCCTAGCACTATTGTCTTCTTCATTCCATCCACTACCTTTCCTACAAAAAATACTCTTATCCTATATATCTTCTATTATATTTATTGTCTAACGAATACAGAAATTTTTCTTATTCATCCTCTTTGTCTAACCAGTCCATAGACCTCTCTATTGCCTTCTTCCAATACTTGTAGTTCTTGGCCCTCTTTTCCTGACTCATCTGAGGTTTGAAGGTCCTATCTATAGAAAAGTCCTTTGAAATTTCATCAAGGTCCTTCCAATAACCAACTGCAAGACCTGCTAGATAGGCAGCCCCTAATGATGTGGTTTCTAAGGTCCTTGGTCTATGAACCTCTGTATCCAGCATATCAGCCTGGAACTGCATCAAAAAGTTATTGGCTGATGCCCCTCCATCTACCCTAAGATAGGCTAGGGGTATCTTGGCGTCATCCTGCATGGCTTCTATTACATCCTTTGACTGGTAGGCTAGTGATTCCAAGGTAGCCCTTACTAGGTGTTCCCTCTTAGTCCCCCTAGTCAAGCCAAAAATTCCACCTCTCGCATACATATCCCAGTATGGGGCCCCTAGTCCTGTAAAAGCCGGCACAACAACTACACCATCAGTATCTTCAATCTTGTTGGCATAGTATTCACTCTGGGGTGAGTCATATACCAACCTCAACTCATCCCTCAACCACTGAATGGCTGCACCTGCTATAAATACTGACCCTTCTAGGGCATAGGATACCTTGCCGTCAAGTCCCCATGCTATTGTAGTCAATAGGCCATTTTTAGACCTAATCATTTCCTGGCCTGTGTTCATCAATACAAAACAGCCTGTTCCATATGTATTTTTTACCATACCTGGCTTAAAGCAATTCTGTCCAAATAGGGCTGCCTGTTGGTCACCAGCTATACCTGCTATTGGTATCCTGGCACCGCCATAGGTATGCTCATCAGTATAGCCATATATACAGCTAGAATCCTTGACCTCTGGCATCATTGCCTTTGGTATATTCAAAACATCTAGAATTTCATCGTCCCACTTTAGGTCCTTTATATTAAATAACATGGTCCTAGAGGCATTAGAATAATCTGTTACATGGACCTTGCCCCTTGTTAGGTTCCATACTAGCCACGTATCCACCGTACCAAAAAGTAGGTCTCCCCTTTCAGCCTTTTCCCTAGCCCCTTCCACATTGTCTAGTATCCAGGCTATCTTTGTAGCTGAAAAGTAAGCATCCAATACCAGGCCTGTCTTGTCCCTAATCTTGTCTACCCAGCCCTTTTCTTTTAGCTTCTCACAATAGCTGGCCGTCCTCCTACACTGCCAAACTATGGCATTATAGATAGGTTTACCTGTATTTTTATCCCATACAATCGTAGTCTCTCTTTGGTTTGTAATACCAATTCCAACAATCTGGTCAGGCCTAATAGCAGATATTTCCAAGACTTCTCTTGCAACACCACTCTGGGATGCCCATATCTCCATAGGGTCGTGCTCCACCCATCCAGCCTTGGGATATATCTGCTGAAATTCCTTTTGTGCCACATTTATTATTTGTCCTTTTTTATCAAATATGATTGCCCTAGAACTCGTAGTTCCCGCATCAAATGATAGTATATACTTTTCCATAATTTTATCCCCCTTAGAATAAGACCTAAATATTATCTAGGAATCACTTAAATTATATCATTAGGTGCAGACTACTTCCACCCTACAAGGACCTATCTTTCCAGTCATCTTTCTGCCTGTCCCTAATCTCTCTTAACAATAAAAGTATCTTATTTAGGGTCAACTGTATAGATATAAGGACCACAAAGAGCATGACCCAGGCAACTAATTTAAAGTTAATAATCTCCATATTTCCACCATCCACTACTTACTTATCAAGGCCTCTAGCTCATCAACCAGGTCAGCAAATACCTTCAAGGCCCCGTCTACAGCTGACTTTTCTTCCATATTTACACCAGCATGTCTCAATTGGTCTAGTGGGTATTCTGAGCCACCACTCCTCAAGAATTCTATATATCTTGGCACTGCCCCTTCTTCATTTAATATCATATTGCTAAGTACACTTGCTGCTGAGAAGCCTGTAGCATACTTATATACGTAGAAGTTTGAATAGAAGTGAGGTATCCTAGCCCATTCTATACCAACCAGTTCATCCACATTACAAGAACCACCATAATATAGCTTGTTCAAGTCATAGTATATTTCAGTAAAGTCCTTGGCCGTCATAGGTTGACCAGCTTCTACCCTTTCGTGACTAATCTTTTCAAATTCAGCAAATAGGGTCTGCCTGTAGACAGTAGTCCTAAACTGCTCTAGGTAGTAGTTTAGAAGATATATCTTTTCTTCATCAGACTTGGCATTCTTAAGCAGGTACTTGATCAACAAGTTCTCGTTAACTGTTGATGCCACCTCTGCCACAAATATCTTGTAGCTAGAGTATAGGTAAGGCTGGCTCTCATGAGACAGGTAGCTATGCATAGAGTGACCCAGCTCATGTATTAGGGTAAACATAGAGTTTAGGTCATTGTTATAACTCATCAATATATACGGGTGGGAATCGTAGCTTCCCCATGAATAGGCTCCACCCCTCTTGCCCTCATTTTCGTATACATCTATCCACTTCTCATCAAAGGCACGCTTAATTAGGCCTGTATAGTCCTGACCCATTGGCTCTAGGGCCTTGATTATTATTTCCTGGGCCTCTTCGTAGGAAATCTCCATTTTGAAATCCTCTGCCATAGGTACATAAAGGTCATACATATGGACCTCATCTAGACCAAAATACTTTTTCTTTAGGCCTATATACTTGTCTAGGGCAGGTATATTTTCATGGATTGATTCAATCAGGTTATTGTATACATCCAGGCTGATATTGTCTGCATATAGGGATGCAAACAGGGCTGATGGGTACTTCCTAATGCTTGAATTGAATATCTCTGCCTTGATACCACCAAATAGGGTTGAAGCCATTGTATTTGAATACTTCTTGTAGGTTCCAAACTCTGCCTCAAAGGCCTCCTGCCTAACCCTCCTGTCCTTGGACTTGATAAACTTGCTATAGTTAAACATATCCAGCCTAACCTTATTGCCATCTTCATCTGTAATTTCTGGGAACTTCATATCTGCATAGGATAGCATTTCATAGGTATTTTCAGGTACCCCTGCTAATTCTGATGCCGCAGCCATTATTTCCTCTTCCTTGTCACTAAGTGTATAAGGCTTGTCTCTAAGAATTTCATCTACCATCTTCCTATAGTGGCCTAGCCTTTCGTCCTTCATATAAGTTTCCAATAACCCTTCGTCCATGGAGATAATCTCTGGAACTATATAGGCTGTAGCCTTGCTTAGGTCAGTTGACATCATCTCACTCTTGCTTGACTCTGCCAGGTTTTCATTATTTCTAGTATCCTCATGATGTTTCATGTGAGTATATACATAATAGTGGGATAGCTTCCTTGAAATATCTTCCATCAGCTTTAAGGCTTCGTAAAGATTGTCTGAAGAAGCTGATAATTTTCCCTTATAGCGGGCAATCTTGCTTAGGCCCTCTTTTATATAGGCTATATCTGCTTCTATAGCCTCCTTATTTGGGTACATCTTGTCTAGGTCCCATTTATATTCATTTGAAATTTCTTTTCTCTCTCTTGCCATGTTTACCTCCATCTTTTTTCCATATGTATTTGTATTATGGATTTTTGTATCTATATCCATTGAAGAATTTATTATTATATATTGGTCTATTTATTCCTATTAGTATTATACTCCACTTACCTTTATTTTAACTATAGGTTTAGATATTTTCTGACATTTAAAAGTAATTCTCATATTGTAGACAAAAATATGCTATACTTGTTATATTCCTAGTAATAATATACCCTCTAGGAAATAATTAGCTAGAAAGTAGGATGGAATGTTTATGCATAGTAGTCATTTAAAAACTAGAAAATTAGTCTTCTATAGTCTCATGGTTGCCTATAGTTTAGCCTTATATTTATTGGAGCAATTAATACCTAACCCCTTAATCGCCTTCTTCCCGGGAGCTAAATTGGGTCTAAGTAATATCATCACCCTATTATGTCTCTTGAACTTTGGCTTTAAGGACACATTTAAGATACTTACAGTCAGGATAATCCTATCCTCAATTTTTGCCGGGGCTGCTACAGTCCTCCTATATAGTATAGCTGGTGGTTATCTCAGCCTAATGGGCATGTATCTTGCCATCAAGATCAAGGGCTTTTCCAAGGTTGGAATTAGTGTTTTTGGTGCCATAATGCACAATATAGGCCAGCTACTTGTTGCAAGTGCTATGATTGAAAATTTGACTATGATGACCTACCTACCTATCATGCTAGGGGCATCTTTGGTTACAGGTATTTTCATAGGTATAGTGGTCAGCTTTACTGACCCCTTATTCAAAAAACACAGTCTCAAATTCAGTCTATAAGAAAGAATTTATTTAAGTTGACTTTAGTGGCAGGTATTATTACCTGCCCTTTTTAATGAAAAAAATCCTATATAATTATTTTTATATATTTAAGTTTATTTTAAGATATGATAACTATAATGTAAAAAAACAGCCACATAAGTAAATTTAGAAAGGAAGTATATGATATGAAATTCAAAACACTTATTTTAATCATAGTGGTCGCTATGGTATCATCCTTTGGTGGTGCTTTTGCAACCCTAAAATTTAGTCAAAATAATACATTTAATTCCCAGCCTACAAAGGCAAATACTACTACACAGATAATTTCTGATGGAAGTAGCAAGTCTCAGAACGTATACCAGGCTGTTGCCCAGAAGGCTTCTCCATCTGTGGTAGGAATTATTACAGAGGAAAGCTCAGGGTCTGGCCTATTTAGTGATAGCAATCAAATTACTAAGAGTTCTGGTACTGGCTTCGTTGTAGATAAGAGGGGCTATATTTTAACAAATTCCCACGTAGTATCTGATGGGCAAACCAAGACTGTCAAGGTCCTATTCAATGACGGTACAACAACTAGCGGTAGTGTGGTTTGGTATGACCAAAGTCTAGACCTAGCTGTGGTAAAGGTAAATAAGTCAAACCTGGTTCCAGCAGAGCTAGGCGATAGTGACCAGGTAACCGTTGGTGATATAGCCATAGCAATAGGTAACCCTCTGGGCACAGACCTTAGAAACTCTGTTACCCAAGGTATTATAAGTGGTCTTAATAGGGATGTATCAACTCAGTCAAGTAATATGTCGGGCCTACTTCAAACAGATGCCAGTATCAACTCAGGTAATAGTGGTGGTCCCTTGCTTAACCAGGATGGCCAGGTAATTGGTATTAACACAGCCAAGGCCAATGCTGATAACCTAGGCTTCTCTATACCTATAAATACAGCCAAGACAATCGTTGAAAAGATTGTTGAGGGCAAGACCTATGTCAGGCCAACTCTTGGTATATCAGGTCTAGATGTAAAAACATACACTAGCTATACTGGTCAAGACCTAGATATTGAAAATGGTATAATTGTCAGGTCTGTTAAGTCAGGTTCAGTTGCATCAAAGGCTGGCCTAAAGGCTGGAGATATTATTACCAAGATTGGTAATACTGAAATTAAGACAATGAATGACCTAACTAAGAAGCTCTACTCTTATTCATCAGGCTCTAAGGACACCCTTACCGTCTACAGAAACGGAAAGACCATAGACCTAAAGATAGGCTTCTAGTCAACCAAAAGGTGCTTATTAAAATATAGCTAAGGATAATAAAATTTTTCATACTTTATTAATAAATTCAAACAATCAATAAATTAAAAGACACCTATGGGCCTTAGGATTTTAGATGGTAATAATTTTACTATCATAATCCCTCCTCCCAGGTGTCTTTTTCTATTCTATAAAATTATATACAATCTAGGCCAGTGATCCCATAGGGTCCCATGGAGCTAGGACTATTGGCTTACTATCAAAGACCTGCCTTTGCTGGTCTGTTAATAGGTCCCTTCTAACTACTATCTGGTATGTGTACTGGTCCATCCAGTCATCTGTCATCACATAATAGCCCTTGTGGCCTACCTTGTCACCCCAGCTATTTTCGACCTTCCACCTAGTAGGTTTTCCATCAACTATATCTACTCCTGTCAATACCATGGCATGGGTCATCAGGCTCTCACCATACATGAGCCTATCAGCCTTGCTAGTTGAGAAATCTACGTCAAAAAGGTCTTCTAGCTCATATGTATTTAATGCCATTATACCTGATATGTTGTTAGAAAACTGGCCAACATCACAGCCAAACCATACAGATTCTCCTGACTCTAGCTGGTCTATTGCCAGTTTTTTAAAGTCTTCCATATCTAGGTTGATATATTTTACCTCTTTACCACCAACTACATTGCCAAGCATTTCAACTGTATAGGACCTCATATATGGTTTGTCCTCTGTTGGTGCATTTATAACGGATATATATTGATTAAGATCAAGACCTACATACTTATCATAGAAGGCTTGAGGTATCATATCCCTGTCTACATGATATTCCTTCTCCCTATCCCTATACTTAAAGTCAAATTTCTTTACTGGGCTACCTAGGGCTATAGATAGGATATCATATACCTCCTTCATAAGTGTCCTTCTAGTTTCTAGAATTTCTTGGTCACCAGCCCCCTTAGCAACTAAATCCCTAAGTATCATGGCATCCTTGCGAAGCTTTTTGTTTAGGTACTTATTTAGCTCTGTTGAATTTGAGCTGGCCTGGACCTCTGGCATGGCCTCCTTTGGAACAACCCCATACTTTTGGAATATGGAAACTATCATATCCCACTGGCCCCCATCCTGTTGTGGCACCTGTAATAGAAAGGCTACCTTCCTATCATCAAGTGGCCTATCTGCTGTAGCCAATATATTCTCATGGAAGAAATTGGCCTTTTCATACTTGTCCCAGAAAAATACATAGTTCTGGGATAGCTCAAAGTCATCTATCTTGAATTTTTCAATTATCCTATGTCTGAATGTATTTAGGGCAGCAAACATCCAGCAACGGCCTGACCTCTTTTGGTCAGTCACCTTGCCTGTTTCTAAATCAATAGAAAATACTGGTCTAAGGGTCTGCTTTGCCTCTATAGACTCACATGATGCCTGTATTCCATTTTTAAGGACAGCCCTCTGAGCCATTACCTTTTTCTTGTCCTTTACAAAACCATCTTCAAATACGTCTGTTAAGTTCCTGCTTAATTCCATCATACACCTCCATTTATATTAATACTTCTACTTCTTTAAAATTTATTATACTTAAAATACAATTGTATATACTTGTAACCTATCGATTATTGTAGTTATATAGGTAATTTACAAGTCTAAAGGTCATTTATAATCCTGTAGAAAATATGCTCTACATACATTTCTATAAGATTGTACTGGCGTCCTACAAGTCTGGTTTCCATGATTTCATCTGCCACCTCTTTAAGTCTTTCATCCTTAATTTTCTTTAGTAGGTCTAGGTTGGCTGGCTTTACCTTTGTCCTAGGCTTAGAACCCTCATAGTACTTTTTCCTCATTAGGCTAAGATCTATCATATCTCCATAGACCTGCTTAAGGTCATCAGCCATCTTCAATCCCTCAGGATCAAAGTCACCGGCATAATACACCCTTGCTTCCTCGCTCAGCTTATCCATAAAGGTCCAAACAGACTTTCTCAGCTTGCCATGAAAACAAACTATAGGTAGACTATTAAACATGGCACTAAGTATATAGAATACACTGGCATTTTCTACTAGTATTAAGGCATCTCCCAGCTCTGGATAGATAAGGTCTATCTTCAGTAGATGCTTGAGTGGGGCCTTCCAAGCCACCTGGTTCCTGCAGGATGCAGACCAAACAGAGTTGATCTCACCATTGGACCTGGCCAGCATATGGCTCACACTCATAAAGTGGAAGATATCATCTAGAAGTATTCCATTGTGTTCAAATACCTTGTCCCTGTACTCCATATAGGACATACCCGTTGGCTTGTCACCATATGTAAGGGCTAAAATTTTAAACAACCAGTCTCCTAAAACCGTCCCCTCGTCAAATTCATAGGGATTGGCTGTAATCTCTGCGGCAAAAACTGCCAAATATATATAATTATCAAAGTGGACACCATCAAACTGGCCTGCCCTCTGATTTATCTTTTCTATGGCATTCCCCAGAAAATATATGTCACCCAAGGAAATCTCCTTGTACTTATTTTCATAGTATATCTTGTCAATAATCTGATCAAGTACATCTGGTTTAACAGCAGAAAGAAGCTGCCTAATCTCATCCTTGATAGTCTCCTTGATTAGCTCTTTTGAGGGTTGTCCTATCTCAGAATCAATAGTTAAACTAATTCCTGTAACCTCAGATGCTAGATAGGCTAGGTCAAAATCCCCATACTTACTATCAAGATGGGCACTTTTTATCTTAGCTACACTTACATCATTTTTAGAGCCTAGGTCTGCCACTGATTCACCGACAAAGTCTGCTATCTTTTCCTTTTGCTTGTCAGTATAGTCCTTTAGGCTTATCCTACCAGTTAGACGACCATACCTCTTGTATTTCATCATCAGGTCCTTACACATTTTCCTATAGGCCGATGAATTTTTGTAATAGTTTATCGCACTTTTTTTACTAACCTTTCTACCCATGTATACCTCCAAGAAATAACTACTGCTATGACTTTACCTCGTATTCTTATTATATACCCTAAGTATATATAAGGAAAGACCCCACATTATATTATGCGGGGTCTTCTATATTTTACAATATTAATTTGTATTAGTATATTTATATTTCTTGCGAAGGTCTATTACTATTTCACTAGGTCTTCCAAAACACTATATGGAACAAATCTTTCTCCACCTATAGCTGTAATACTTGTAAAGCCTGCATTTCTTATATAAGTCTTAACTGGTGAATTGGTATTCTTATTCCTTGATACCAATAGGGTAGGTCTATTGAACTTACCAGATATTGGTGATATAACCAAGGCATCCGCAAACTCCTCACCTGATGCTATATAGGCTTCCTTGCTTGCTCCAAACTTAGACTTGGCTATGGCTACTGAAGTTTCGTACCTAGTTGCACCTGCCATTCTTTCTACTACATTCGGAAGTTTGGCTTCTGTTGACTTAGATATAGTGTTAGTTCCACCTGCTATATAAGTCTTGTTGATATCAAGGTCTTTTATAGCATTTTGAATCTGGCTTGGTACTGAATCCTTCTTAACTAGAAGTATTGGGTAACCCTCTCTTGAAGCGAATGTTCCTACTGATAGGGCATCTGGGAATACCTGGCCTGATGCTACTACACCGGTATTTTTCTTACCAGTTATACCAACTACCCTCTTAGCCACCATTTCAGAAGTTCCATACCTGTCAGCTCCTGCTATTCTCTCAACATTCTTATCGGCATCATAGGCCTTTAGGTCTTCTCTTACCCTTTCAGATACAGAGTTCTGGCCACCGACAATTATTACTTCCTCGGCACCTAGTCTCTTGATTTCGTCACCAACTCTTGAGTCTAGCTTGGCAGTTGGGTTAAGTAGGATTGGTGCATCCTTTAGCTTGGCCAATACTGAGGCTGTCATTGAGTCTGGGAATAGGTCATGTCTAACCACTATTACAGTCTTGGCCTTATCATAGTTATTTTTTGATATCTTAATAGCTGTTTCTATCCTATCTTTACCATCTATCCTACCTGGAGTTGGATTATTTACTTCCTTCTTAACTTTAAAGCTGTAAGATATCAGGTTTGGTTTGTCTGCAGGAGCCCCCTTATCCCTTCCGTATGAACTCTGTTTTCCAACAAAGTATAAATACCTACGTTCAAAGATTTTTAGCTGTGATAAATATCTATAGTATTCTGCATTTATATCAGAATCAGAAGTATATCCTCCCGTAACAGTAGGTTCTCCTGCTGGCGATGGTACACCGGGAATAATTGTATTTGCCCACTCAAAATATCCTCCAAGAGTTCCTCTTAGTCTAATAATGCTATCTGCTTGAGCATTTGGATTTACATATAAACCTGAGATTGATATCTTGACATCACTTGTGTCAAGCTTTTTTATTTTCTCAATCATCTCTTTCCAAAGTTCTTCCTTATTGACCTTATCATCATTTAACTTAAGGCTTACTACTAGTTTTTTGGATCCAGAATCGTTCTTTATATCTGTTTCGACTTTAAAATTATCAAGACCTCTTAAACTTGCAGAAGGATTTATTAGGTCTACTTCTCTTGGTATATCAATTGTATACACTAGCTGCGAATCAAATTTACCCAAAGCTTTATTATAAAATGTTTCTACCCTATACTGGTAAGAACCTCTAGTTAGGCTAAGAGCATAACCCATAATATATCTCTTAAACCATGAAGCGTTCATTGAAAAATCTAGCTTTATTTGGTCACCAACCCTATATTCTCCTATCTTACTTGAGTCTGTAGAGTCCTTTTCCCTAAGATCACCAAAGACTGTTAGCCTTGTAGGATCATTTATTTCATCCTGACTTAGTAGGTCGGCTTCTTTAAATTTATATGGATTATACATGTCTAAAACTGGATCATTTGATCTTTTACCATTATATTCACTAGACAAATAATCTGGTCCAGCTAAATATCCGAATTGATAGAATTCATCCTTGTGTATAATCTGTATTCCTAGTGGACTCTCTGTAATACCAGTACTTGGTAAATAAATATCACTATTATATCCCCTATTCAATACATGTAAGTCCTTAAGACCCGATTCACTCGGCCTCAATACATATTTAGGAAATACACCATAATATTTTGCATACCTATAAGTGTCTTCACTAGCACTCCCAAATGAAGACCCCGTAGCTAAGGGAGATGTAGCTGGTGATGGTACACCTGGAACCTTTATTTTTTCTTCAATAGTTCCTTCTTCCAAGTCAGCCCAGTAGGTATCCCTAACCACCTTTTCCGGAGAAACATAGGTAGAAGTCCCTCCTGGTCCCACTTGAATTAAACTAGTCAGCGAATTTTGTGCAGTATATTCCTCTGCAAGTACACTGGCCGTATTGGCAAATATGCCCAGGACCATCAGTGTAGCGGTCGTAATTCCTATCGACCTTTTCAATATTCTATTCATATTTTAAACTCCTTTTCCTTTTTTTGACCCCACAATTTGAGATTTATATACCCAACTATTGGTTTTCTTTTATGGATTATATAGGTCCTTTTATTTCTAGCTTGCTTCTATTTAAGGATTAAAACAAACCATTTCCTTTTCTTTAATTATACAAACCTAAGGTTTATTAGTCAATCTTAAAATAATATATAGACAAAGTATTTTAAATATATTTATTTTAAATTTAGTATCAAATATTATTTTATTCATTTGTTTTTAAAAAACTCCTCAAGATAATACCTGAGGAGTCTCAATTCATTTAATACATTGCTTATATTTAATTTTTACCTAGTCAAGTCATTAATTATGCTATTTGGTACATACTTTTCTCCACCTATAGCTGTTATACCCGTTAGTCCAACTTCCTTTATATATTTTTTAACTACTGAGTTAATACTCATATTCCTTGATACCAACAACGTTGGTTTATTATACTTACCAGATATTGGAGATATAACCAAGGCATCTGCAAATTCTTCACCTGAAGCTACAAAGGCCTCCTTGCTATCCTTAAACTTAGACTTGGCTATAGCAACTGATGTCTCATACCTAGTGTTTCCAGCCATTCTTTCAAGCACACTTGGAAGCTTGGCTTCTGTTTCCTTTGAAATAGTATTAGTTCCACCCGCTATATAAGTCCTATTTATATCTAAATCGTTTATAGCTCTCTCAATACGTTCTGGTATTATATCTTTCTTGACTAATAATATAGGATATGACTCTCTAGAAGCAAATGTACCAACTGATAGGGCATCCGGGAATACCTGACCAGAAGCTACTACTGCTATATATTTCTTACCTGTCATAGCTACAACTCTTCTAGCTACCATTTCAGATGTCCCATACCTATCTGGTCCTGATAGCCTCTCTACATACTTATCTGTATCAAAGGCCTTTAGTTCTTCTCTAACACCTTCTGATATAGAATCACGACCACCCACTATAATTACTTCCTCTACACCTAGCCTTTTTAGCTCTTCACTAACCCTAGCATCAAGCTTATCTGTTGGATTTAGTAGTATAGGAGCATCCTTTAGCTTAGCCAGTACGGAAGCTGTCATAGAATCTGGGAATAAGTCATGTCTAACTACAATTACTGTATTAGCCTTATTATAATACTTCTTAGAAATATTAATTGCAGTTCCTACCCTGTCTTTATCATTTATCCTACCAGTACTTGGTCTCACTGGCTGGACTTGTGCAGGACTTATTGGTGTGGCTGGTATTGACTTGGCATTTTTAGGATCTGACCCCTTTGCCTTCTCCTCGACATCTGTATAGCCATCATTATCGTCGTCTGTATCAGTAATATCAGGTATACCATCCCTATCCGTATCCCTCTGAACTATGAACACCAGTCGTCTATTTTCCACCCTGCTATCATGGCGTATTACCTTGATTGCTTCAAATACTTTTTTTACCTCTTCATCCTTACCCCAAGGCTCCCTAAGATTATACTTGCCAGTGATAAGGTAAGTCCCCATATCGTATTTAAGACCCATAAGGCCTAATTCCCTCTCATCTACCTTTGTCCATTCTCCTGTATTGGTTGGTACTATCTTGATAGGAGTTATTTGAGTCCCTTCAACAATAGTCTGCTTTTTATTTTGAATATCAACATCGTCTATACTATTAGTTTCATCCGGGAAATCTGGATCTATTTCTGCCCTAGCAACTAGGGGACCAGTCGTTAGTATACAACCTAGTAGTAGGCTTGCAATACCCATATACAACTTTTTTGTGGTCATTGTCTCTCCTATAAAATTATTCCTACCTTTTCTTTCTTTTACATTAAATATTCCTAAAAACTTCATTTAACTTCCCTCCTAAATATTTTCTTTATCTTATCCATAAAAATACTTATTGTCTAACCTACACATATAATTCTAATAATATAAAGAGGGTTCATTATCACAGTGTTCAAATGCCCCTCTTTATATTATTATGCTAATTTATCATTTTCATTTTGCTTGCATTAGGACATTTATATATTACGAAGTTTCAAAAATTATATTAGCAAGTATTATTTGAGTAGGCTCTCAAGTATCCTTGGAGGAAGATACTTTTCTCCACCTATAGCTATAATTCTTGATATTTTTGTATCCTTAATATAATTTCTAACTACTATATTATTGCTATCCCTTCTAGATACCAATAAAGTTGGCTTGCTGAACTTACCAGATATTGGAGATATAACCAAGGCATCGGCAAACTCTTCTCCTGAAGCCACAAAGGCTTCCCTGCTATCTTTAAACTTAGACCTTGCAATAGCCACTGATGTTTCATACCTATCCTTACCAGCCATTCTCTCCTCAACCTTTGGAAGCTTGACTTCTGTTGCCTTTGAAATAGTATTTGTTCCACCCGCTATATAAATACTATTGATTTCAAGATCCTTAATTGCCCTTTCAATCTGACTTGGTAGGTTATCCTTTTTGACTAGAAGTATTGGATATCCATCCCTCGATGCGAAAGTTCCTACAGATAAGGCATCTGGGAATACTTGACCTGAAGCTACCACCCCAATATGTTTCTTTCCTGTAATTCCAACCACTCTTCTCGCCACTTTTTCAGATGTCTCATACCTATCAAGACCAGCTATTCTTTCTACATTACTGTCTTTATCAAAGGCCTTTAAGTCTTCTCTTACATTTTCAGATATAGAATTCTGGCCTCCTACTATGATAACCTCCTCAACCCCAAGTCTTTTTAGCTCATCTTTAACTCTAGAGTCAAGCCTGTCAGTTGGGTTAAGCAGAATCGGTGCATCCTTTAGTCTTGCTAATACTGAGGCTGTCATTGAATCTGGGAATAGGTCCTTCCTAACAATTACAGCAGTCTTGGCCTTATCATAGGTATTTTTTGAAATATTTATTGCTGTGTCTGTCCTATCATTGCCATCTATTCTACCAGGATTAGAGCTATCTGGCTTCTTTTTAACCTGGAAGCTATATGATATTAAATATGGCATGTTTACAGGAGCAGCTTTGTCTCTTCCATTATCACTTTGTCTAGCAACATAGTAAAGGTAGACACGATCATATACATCCTTGACCTTATGGAAGTCTTCATTTGGATAAGGATTGTCTGGATCACATGGATTTTCTGTCACCTGATGTGGTCTTGTGCACCTTCCTGTACAAGACTGGTTATCTAGCGGTGATGCTGTTGGCACCATGCCCACCCCTGGACTACATGGCTGGTCTGGATCAGGATAATAGTCTAAATCAGGAGGATCTGGTCTATTTATTCCCTCTCTTGAAAGGGCCCAGTCAAAATAACCACCTATAGTACCACGCAAGCTAACCGTAGTTCCAGGTCTTGCTGTATCTTTAACATATAATCCAGAAATAGATACTTTAACATCGCTAGCATCCATGCTTCTAATTTTTTCTATTGTTTTCTTCCATAGCTCAGGTTTACCACGTAGGCTCTCCTTTAACATTATATTTATAACCAACTTCTTCTTCGTAGCTGAAAGTGGTTCTAGTTTGGATGTAAGTACAAAATCCTCAAAGCCATTAAGCTTTATTTTTTCATCCTTAGCTTCAACTTCATTTGGTATATCAAGTGTATAAACTACCTGTGAGTCAATTATACCCTTCATCTTATCATACTTTTCTTGTATGTTGTAGTCATCCATACCACCCCTTGTCATATCAAGAGTATATCCCATGATATAGCGTTTCAGCCATGAAGCATCCATTGAAAAATCTAATTTTACTTCATCTCCCTGTTTATATTCTCCTATTTCACGAGAGTCTGAAGAACCAGTCCTCTTAAGGTCACCGTAAACCATCTGTATTGTTGGGTCTTTAATTTCGTCTTGACTTAATAGCTCTGTTTCACTAAACCTAAATGGATTTTCCTTATCTGGTATACGGTCTGTAGGCTTCAGATTCCTACCCTCAAAATAGTCTAGCTTATAATCCCTATCCATCAAAAGTCCAAAACGGTAGAATTCGCTTACATTCCTAATATCAACACCTGCATACGTTTTCGTAATACCTACACTTGGTAGATATCTTATATATCCGCACTCAACGTTTCTATAGTCTATATTTAAGAGATTTGATTCAGCTAATTTCGTCTCATTTGGTCCCAGTAGATACTTAGGAAATACACCTGCGGACTTGAAATAAGCATTATACATTATTCCCCAGCCATAATCTGTAGAGTAGTGTACACTCCTATTTCTTCCATGGACAATCTTCTTTTCTAAGTCTGCCCAATAGGTATTATCTATTACCTCTTGTGGCGTATGTATTATACTAGGCTTACCATCTGGCCCAATATCAGTTAGACTTGATAAGGGTCTACCCTCCTTGTACTCATGCTCTACGGCGCTAATACTAGTTGCAAATAGACCTAATGACATGATTATTGCCGTTGAAAAACTAATTGTTTTTATAAATATCCTTTTAATAGTGGTCCCCTCCTTTAAAGTTATAGTTTAAAATAAGTTGATAAATTCCTTATACTTCAACTATTTATATTATATCATGTTTTTTAAATTTAAAAGTATATATATACAAAGAATTTAATTTTATTTTGTTGTATTTAAATATATAATATTCTATTTTTTA